>ERZ778497.25-NODE-25-length-141240-cov-38.032078_pt1 | contig 141240 bp, 146 predicted proteins | sample MGYA00509938_ERZ778497 | MGnify/ENA primary metagenome ERZ778497 (study PRJEB29527, sample SAMN07138969) | mouse gut metagenome | material: feces | host: mouse | place: China:Nanjing | collected 2016-01-25 ... | reverse complement strand
ATCAACTTTACTATGAGAGCTTGATATGTTCATTTATTTTTCTGAAGTACTTATATATTTATTATTTCATGTATCAAATTCAAAATCACTGCATGACTCATCATGACTCATAACTCTGACCTACCTTCCACCACCATATTACCTCTTCTACCGATACTGTCAGTCGGAAGCTGCTCTTTAATTTCATCCTTCAGCTCATCCTTCAGTTCCTTGATGGTCTTCCCCTTCGATAGAGGCAGCGTATAGATGAGCGAGAACGTAGCTCCAAGCGACGAGTTGGTGCCGTAGCCGGGTATGAACCACGGATTGGAATTAGTGCCACCCTTCACCTTACCCTTTATCTTGAAGCGGACGTTCCACCCCATCGACAACCGGTTCCATATCTTCACCTTTATTCCGGCAAGCACCTCTCCATACAATGCATGCCCCTTCTGATTGGTAAGGGAGAAACGATTTGTCTGGTCCCAATATGATGAATTGATTGTTATGTCGGTGATGTCGTAGCGGAATGAGGAGAAGCCGCCGCGCAGACCGAGATACACCTGATAATCGGGATTGCTCTTATATAGGAAATTATAGTTGATACCGACCTTTCCATAGAACGACGGTTTACCCTTATATCGGAAATTACCCTCCTCCGGACGGTTATCGGCTATGCCTATTCCAAGCTCCACGACAGGCTCAAACCAGTTGTGTAGCGACAGCGATGCCCAGAGATCATAGCTGGCATGCTTCTGCCCGGCAAGCTGCATTATGCCGTCAAAGAAATTCGCACCTATGCTGACCGACTGAAGCAACGGATAGACCGGACCGGACTTCACCTTCGCCACCGTGTCGAGGTCGGCAAGGAACAGCACCGGCTCATCAAGCGGCTCTCCATGCTTGTCGTAGTAATGGAGCACAGGCTGACGCGGTTTTGTAGGATCCTTGTCGACAGGCGTGATCTTCTTCTGTCCCATGGCGGGGAAGATGCCGAGGCCTACCGCGACAACGGTCAGGAATATGGCTTTTATCATACGTTTCATATTCTATTCCTCCTCTGTAGCGACTCTGAAATAGATTTTCAGATTCTCTTTATTGGCATTCGTGATCTCTCCCTCCGGACACGTCACCGAGTCTATGACGTAATGGGTAGACTCAATACCCTTTATCTTATAGTCGTAGCTCACCCCACATGCCGACGACACGAAAAACGGCACCGGATCATACTCAAAGGTAATCGTATCGGCTATGCCATATCTCCCCAAGAGTCCGGAAAGATAGCGGATTACGTAGCGGGTGGTGCCTTCATCAATACGAAACGGGAGATAGCTCTGCGACAATCCGCGCACCGAGTCATGGAGCACGCTGTCGCCGGGCGCACCTATACCGTAGATGGAAATAGAATCCAGCGATATCGATGCCGGAGTGGTTGTGGAGCTGTAGAAGCCGGCAAGCGGCAATGAATTCTTGTTGTCAAGACATTCATCATTGCTACATCCCGACAATGCCACCACAGCGAGCATGACCGCTGACGCCGACATGCTGCATATTTTTCTCTTTATATTCTCCAGTTTCATCAGAACTCCTCGGCTATCAGATAATTGTTACGCTCCGGCGAATTGCGGGTGATCAGCTCCCCGATAAATCCGGAAAGGAAGAACTGAAGCCCCATTATCATCGACGCCAGTGAGAGGTAGAAATACACCGATTTTGTGACGTAGAAATGATACGTGTCACTGTTCATGCTGACAATCTTGAGGATGAGCACCACAAGCACCGCCAGCAGTCCGATGAGAAACATCAGCGATCCCAGCAATCCGAAGATGTGCATAGGCTTGACCCCGAATTTTGACTGAAACCAGAGCGTGCCCAGATCCAGATAGCCGTTGATAAAGCGGTCGAGCCCGAATTTGGTGTGCCCATACTTGCGTGCCTGATGATGCACCACCTTCTCCCCGATATTGCGGTAGCCGGCATTCTTCGCCAGATACGGTATATAGCGGTGCATGTCGCCATACACCTCGATATGCTTCACCACCACGTTGCGGTACGCCTTCAGTCCGCAGTTGAAATCATGGAGATTCTTTATGCCGCTTACCTTGCGTGCCGTGGCATTGAAGAGCTTCGTAGGAATCGTCTTCGAGAGAGGGTCATAGCGTTTCTTCTTCCAACCCGACACGAGATCATAGCCATCCTCCTTGATCATGCGGTATAGCTCCGGGATCTCGTCGGGACTGTCCTGTAGATCGGCATCCATAGTGATCACCACATCCCCCTTCGCACGGCGGAAGCCGGTGTTGAGGGCGGGCGACTTACCGTAGTTGCGGGAAAATGACACAGCATGTATGGCGGGGTTTCCCTTCGCCAGTTCGTGTATGACGGAAAGCGACCTGTCGGTTGATCCGTCGTCGATAAACAGAATCTCGTATGTGAAGCCGTTGGCGTTCATGACGCGCTCTATCCACGCTGAAAGTTCAGGCAGCGACTCCTCTTCGTTATACAATGGTATGACTACTGATATATCCATCTTTATGACCTCTTTGCGGTTTGATGTATTGTCAGAAGCGGGCTGGAGCACTGACCCATACCTCTTCCTGATGCGAAATTACAAAAAAATATCCATTGAAGGAGCTAAATTCAGACTTATCTGAAAAATTCATCCCCTAACCTCTTCTTGCGCCGCCTCCCGACCGACGTGATCACGACGGCAAGGATCAACGAAAGTAATGATCCGGCAAAGCACGTGAACCATCCCATGCCGCTGATAAACTCCATGCTGCTCGGAAGCACCCGCGCCTCTATCGCCTCACGCATAAGATCTATTGTCGGGGCATATTCCGACGACATGGGGGAGGATTCAAGCGTGGATATGGCATTGCTGACGTATGACGTCATGAACCCCGGCTCCACAAACGTAAGGTAAAGTCCGGAGAGAAGCGTGCATATCAGAGTGCCGAATATCACGGCATACATCCCTCCGAGCCAAAGGGCGGACACTTTCAGATAGGCGGGTTCCTTATCGGATATGCGTTTCATCAGATACCACAGCAGCACCGGAAAACCTAATGCCAACGGGAAGATAAACGTGGGAAGCCATGGGAAACGCACGCTCATGAGCAGGCACGCCGACATGACGGTGAGATACAGACCCACCGGCAATCCTGCCTCCGATGCATATTTATATACTGATTTACTCATTGCGCCAATCTCTTTCTATACGTCACCATCTGAATCAGAACTCCAATCCCGCCTCCTTGAAAAGTCGGCGGTCGTCGGCTATGGTGTTGCTGACGGTAGTGAGCATATCGCCCATAAGCACCCCGTTCATACCCCCCGTCATGATCCTGAGCATAGACTCATGACTCAGACGCATACGTCCCCCTGCAAAGCGGAGCGACTTCTTAGGCATGATGAAGCGGAAGAGTGCCACAGTGCGTATTATATCCTCCTCCGATATGAGCGGGGTATTCTCGAGCGGTGTGCCGGGGATAGGATTCAGTATATTGATCGGCACGGAGTCAACGTCAAGCGCCGCAAGCTCAAACGCGAAGTCCAGACGGTCGGCAAGACTCTCCCCCATCCCGATTATACCCCCCGAACATACCTCCATGCCACACTTCCGGGCATACCCGATCGTGCGTATCTTATCCTCCGGAGTATGGGTGGTGCATAAAGTAGGGAACACTTTCGACGACGTCTCCATATTGCAATGGTAACGCTTCACCCCGGCATCCCTCAGCATCTGCATCTCCTCCTCTTCAAGAAGTCCCATGGAGGCACAGAGATACAGATCCGTTTTTTCACTCAGCTCGCGAAAGACCTCACAGAACTTTTCCAGGTCCTTCTTCGTGACCGTGCGTCCGCTTGTGACGAGCGAAAACCGGCGTATACCCGCCGAGGAATTAGCCTCCGCTGCCTTAAGCACGTCGTCCGTATCAAGGAAATTATACGTGACGCACCCCGTGTGATGACGCGATGCCTGAGCACACCATTTGCAGTCCTCCCCACATCGTCCGCTACGCGCACTCACGATAGAGCAGGAATCCACCTCCCTACCCTGCCAGCGTCGGCATATCTCGCCGGCGGCATCACACACTTTATCAAGGTCGGGGTATACGGCAAGCCGGTCAGCCTCCTCTCTGGTGACTCCTTCGCCACGCAATCCTTTTTCTTTCAGAAGAAGAAGATCTTTTTCGTCTGTCATAATTTTTCCATCCGGTGCATACGACATGCACCCTGATTTTCGTTGATTAGTTAATGAAAAGGCGATAACCTGTTGAAGTTGTCTATACTTCATTATTCCGCTTTTTCTGATACAAAATTACAAGATATTTGCAACATACCAAAATGATTCTTAATTTTGTAATCAATTAATGAAACTTTGGAATGGTCGCTGACCATTTCTTACACATGAATCATTCAACAAAATAATTATTCCGAATTTTATGGCAAGACGCAAGAGATCTAAGAAAAAGGGGAACGATGCTGTCAATTTCTTATTATTGCTGTTCCTATTGGGGGCAGGTGGGATGACAGGATGGAACGGTTGCTCTGAGACTGACAACCCTGACCACACAGGCAATACAGAGAATACAGGTAAACCGGGGGCAAATCATTATCCTGATCTTGAGACTGTTTCTATCCCAAAGGGACTGACCTCGCAGATAAAGGAATACACGGGATTCACCGTGTCGTTCAATAAAGACAATGGCACTCCTAACTACGTGGCTTGGGAGCTTCTCGGCAAGGAAGTTGCCAACGATGTTCAGCGTGATGATAATTTCTGGACCGATCCGGATATCGACGGATGCCCATCTACAAAGGATTACACACGCTCAGGCTACGACCGCGGTCACATGTGCCCCGCCGCCGACCAGAAATGGAGTGCTCAGGCAATGTATGACTGCTTCGTGATGGCAAACATGTGCCCGCAGGAACATGCACTGAACGCAGGCGCATGGGCGACTCTCGAAAACAAAGAGCGTCAGTGGGCGCAGCGTGACTCCGCGATAATGATAATCGCCGGTCCGCTCTACGACAAGAATGACACAAAACGTATCGGCGATGCCGGAGTGAGAGTGCCCGGAGCATTCTTCAAGGTGCTGATGGCTCCTTACCTCGACCAGCCGAGAGGCATAGCATTCGTCTATCCCAACATGACATCCCCCGGCAATATGCAGGATTATGCCATGAGCATCGACGAACTGGAGGAGATTCTCGGATACGATTTCTTCCCCACACTTCCTGACAATATCGAGAAACAGGTGGAGTCAACCTACTCTTTTAAAGAATGGAACAATTCGAAATGACAAACACTTCCGACACTATCGCCGCCATTTCCACACCTGCCGGAACGGGCGGCATAGCCGTGATACGCGTTTCGGGAAACGACGCGATTGAAATAGTAAATAAAGCTTGGAAAGGGAAACCGCTGACAGAGGCGGTTTCCCATTCCGCTCATTTAGGCAACTACATAGCCACCGACGGATCAACACTCGATCAGGCTGTGGCGACCATTTTCCGTGCACCGGCATCATTTACCGGCGAGAACATCGTGGAGATATCCCTCCACGGTTCACGATGGATACAGCGCGAAGTGCTTGCCGACCTCATACGCCGTGGCGCAAGGACAGCCATGCCCGGCGAATTTACCCAACGTGCCTTCCTCAACGGAAAGCTCGACCTTGCGCAGGCTGAGGGCGTAGCTGACCTCATAGCATCATCTTCGCGTGCCGCACATAACCTCGCAATCTCACAGACACGCGGCAACTTCTCCCGTGAACTCAACACACTTCGCGACCGTCTTGTGGAATTTGCCTCTCTACTGGAGCTTGAACTTGACTTCTCGGAAGAGGACGTGGAATTTGCTGACCGCACCAACCTGCTCTCCCTCGCCAATCAGATCCTACGGAAGATTGACCGACTCGCCGCCTCCTACTCCTCCGGAGCTGCCATAAAGGACGGAGTGCCCGTAGTGATAGCCGGAATACCCAATGCCGGAAAATCATCGCTGCTCAACCTCCTCGTCGGCGACGACAAGGCTATCGTAAGCGACATACCCGGCACCACACGCGACTCCATCGAAGACACCTTAGAGATCGACGGCATACTCTACCGGTTTATCGACACCGCCGGACTACGCGCCACATCAGACACCATCGAGAACCTCGGCATCGACCGTGCACGCGCAAAGATGCGCGACGCCGTAATCGTAATCTGGATCATAGACCCCACCTCCCCCCTCCCGTCCCAGACAGCCGAACTCAACGCATTCCGCGCCGCCAACCCCGACAAACCCATAATCACCCTCCTCAACAAATCCGACCTCACCCCCACCGATACCCACAATTCATCTGTTTCACCTGTTTCGCCTGTTTCATCTGTTTCACCTGTTTCACCTGTTTCATCTGTTTCATCCGTTTCACCCGATACAACCGATACAACCGATACACCCGATACAGTCAATACAGTCAATACCGTCAACCCTGTCAATACAGTCAATACAGTCAATCCACCCGAATCAAACAACACCCCCGACATACTACCATTCAGCACAAAGACCGGTCAAGGCCTTGACGAACTCCGACAACGCCTCACCCGTCTCACCTACGGCGACATCGACCCCCAGAACGAACTAATCGTGACCAACAGCCGCCACTACGAAGCCCTCACCCACGGCTCCGACTCCCTCCGCCGCGCCATCGACGCCATCCAAAACGGCGTCACCGCCGACTTCATCGCCCAAGACATCCGCGAGACCCTCCACCACCTCGGCACCATCACCGGCGCCATCACCCCCGACACCCTCCTCCACAACATCTTCTCCCACTTCTGCATCGGCAAATAGATAACAGATTGAAAATCATATAATTAGCTAATAAATAACACAAAACGCCTCTTATCAGGGGCGTTTTTTATTGGTCAAAATGTCCGATTTTTGCGCATTTTGGTCGATTTTAACGCTTTCTTGTATCGCGATTGTACCGTATTCGTGGTTTCTCGTCTCGGCCTTTCGAGGTTGTAGAGTGTTGGGACACTCTGGGACACATTGGGACGCGCTGGGACACTTTTGTGTAACTTTTAACAGAAATAACCGATGAGCAGTACAATTGACATCAACAAGATTTGCGAGTGGTGTGGCAAAGAGTTTATAGCCCACAAATGCACTACTCGCTATTGTTCCAAGCGATGTAGTGAACACGCTTATAAGTCATTAAGGCGAGAAGTCCATGTAAAGAAAGAGAATCTGATAACACAAGAGAAGAAAGAAGATAAAAAGAAACCTCTCGGAAATTACTTTACCCCTCGGCAATGTGCCGTTTTACTAGGAATTGGAAAGTCTTCTGTCTATCGTTGTCTTGCAGAAGGACTAATTCCTTGCATACGTCTGAAGGGCAAGACGCTCATCAGCCGGGTAAGCATTGATAAGATGTTTGAGAACCCTCCTGAATATATCAAGAGGGAGAGGAAGGAGGCAGAACCCATTGAAGAGTTCTACACTACGAAAGAGATTCTTGAGAAATTCGGTATCAGTAATTCGTGGCTTTTCAAGATGGCAAAGGAACGTAACATTCCCAAAACTGTAGTCAGAGGAAAAACGCTCTGGAGCCGGAAGCATCTCGACAAGGCTCTTGCCGATAAACGGCCTACTGAGGTTGCCGAGGAGGAATGGTATTCAGTGGATGAGGTTTGCGCTAAATTCAATATGTCGAAGGAGGCTGTATATCGTTTCGTGTCGGAGCAAAAGATCGGCAAGCGTAAGGATAAATGCAAGGTATTCTATTCGCGTCGCCAGTTCGATAAGGCTATGGGTGTTGAGTCAGAGTTGGAGCCGGAATATTACACTATGCCGGAAGCAATGGCACGATATAATATGACACGCGATCAGATTTCGCATTATGTCCGCACACATAATATTCCACGCTCATACGAAGGTCGATATGTGAGAATAGACCGAAAGGCTCTTGACGCGCTGTTTGCGCCGCCCAAGATAAGTTAAAAATCGGTGAATGATACAGGTGAGTTGATATTCACTTGTTCACCGTCAATCACTTATATAGTTTTGTAGAAAAATCAATCAACAAATAAAAAGTACAGATATGTTACCATCAAAATGTTCTAAAGTAACCTTGCGCCAGCGCCCGATCAGTAATGACAGGCTGTCGCTCTATCTGGACTACTATCCGGCAGTCCGCCATCCTAAAACAATGAAGATGTCTCGCAGAGAATCGCTCGGGTTTTACATCTTCGCCAATCCTCGCAGCAAGTATCAAAAGGAGTACAACGATTCTATTCTGATGCGTGCCGAGCTCATCCGTTGCCGTCGCCAAGAGGCCGTTATAAATCAAGAGTTCGGTTTCATGGATCGTGAGCAACCGAAAGCAGACTTCCTCGAATACTTTGAGGAGAAGGCAAAGGATCATTATGAAAAGTGGACGATAACATATCGTCATTTTCAGCATTTCGTAAAAGGTAAATGCACCTTTGGAGATGTGACAGTGGATCTTTGCAACAAGTTCCGTGACTATCTTCTGAAAGCCAAACAGCTAAGACATCCGAAAATGAACATTTCTCGGAATTCTGCAGCTGGATATTTCTCCACTTTCCGCGCATTGCTGAAAGCGGCGTATAAAGAACGATTGCTCAAAGAGAATTTGAATGACTTTATCGAGGAAATTGAATATGAGGAAGTCAAGAAGAACTTCCTTACAGCTGAAGAGGTAAAGCAACTTGCAGCCACTCCATGCGACAAGCCTGTGCTTAAGCAAGCATCACTATTCTCTATCCTTACCGGACTTCGTATAAGTGATATTCTAAAGTTACGATGGGAAGACATCCGTCCCGATTCAACTGGTGAAATGGCTATGTTTGTGCGTATTCAAAAGACGCAGAAAGAGTCTGTCCATCCTCTTAGCCCGGAAATGCTTGCGCTGTGTGGTGAACGAGGAAAAGGGATTGTGTTCAAGGGATTCAACCGATCGATGACACAAGGAGATCTGAAAAAATGGCTTAAATCCGCAGGTATAACTAAACGCATCACGTTCCACCGTTTTCGAGATACCTTTGCGACATTGCAGCTCGCCGCAGGAACAGACATTTACACTGTCAGCAAGATGCTCGACCATGCCAACGTAACTACAACGCAAATCTACGCAAAATTAGTCGATAGCACTAAGCGCGACACCGTGGACCGCATCAAGCTGACATAATAACCAGACTTTATCCAAGAATCGAGGCGGATAACTCTGCCTCGGTTCTCTTTTATAAAGAAATTGAATGACGGGGTTTATAGAGTTCTGAACACTTGGTTATATCAGATAAATTTATTATCTTTGTAGCATAATATTGGCAGTATTATGAATATAGTCAGCAATAGTAATATTATATTATCTGTATTAGATAACTTTACGCTTGATAATCCTGATGATATTATGATGCAGGTTGCGGAGAATTTCCGCAAGCGTAGAGTTGAGAAAAATATTACCCGACAGCGCATTGCCGAGCTGTCAGGAGTGCCGCTATCTACTGTTGCACGCTTTGAACAGAAAGGTCTTATTGCATTTGAATCGTTGATAAAACTTGCTATGGCACTGGGATATACTTCTGAGATAAAGGATCTGTTTTCTACTTCCAAGTTTGACACAATGGAAGAACTCGACCTGATTCGTCAGAAAAGTAATGACAAAAGGGCTTACATAAAACGCAATAAAGTATGAAGAAGACTGAAAAGCTTAAGGTTATGTTTCATGGGCGACCTGTCGGAGTGCTTTCACTTACTCCTGATAATCGCCTGAACGTTTTTGAGTACGACAAATCGTGGCTTGTCGACGGATTCAGCATTTCACCGCTTGAACTGCCGTTGAAATCAGGCATTTTCGTTGCCAAACCACAACCGTTTTATGGAAATTTCGGTATCTTTGAAGACAGTCTGCCCGATGGTTATGGCCGTTATCTTCTTCATAAAGCATTACTCCGCAATGGTATAAACGATGCAGACCTATCTTCTCTTGATAGGCTTGCATTAGTTGGCGACAATGGTATGGGAGCCTTAACTTATTCACCTTCCGTAATCCTTGAACAAGAAGAAAGCGTAACCGACTTCGACAGGCTTCAGGAAATTGCACTTGAAGTGCTTAAAGAACAGCAGGATAAAGATGCCGGACTACTCTTGTATAATAGTGGCAATAGTGGAGGAGCAAGACCAAAAGCTGTATTCTCAGATGAGGAGGGACACTGGATAGTCAAATTCCGTCACACTTACGATCCGAAGAATATCGGACTGCAAGAAGCTCGATATAATGAGGTGGCACGAAAATGCGGTATTATTGTGCCCGACTTCCGGCTTATCAATGGACGATATTTCGCCTCCCGGCGGTTCGATATTGACAACAATGGCAACCGAATTCATACTGCCACTGCCGGAGGATTGATGTGCATTTCACTCCGTGAGCCGTTTATGGATTATTCAAATCTACTCGCATTGACGGGTTACATAACCCAAAGTCGTGAAGATGTCGAGCAGATGTATCGCAGAATGCTGTTCAATTACCTCACTGATAACAAAGATGATCATTGCAAGAATTTCAGTTTCTATGTTGTAAGGGATAATGATCTGAAGACTTGGAGGTGGCGACTTGCTCCTGCATACGATCTTACCCTTTGCACAGAAGGCTACAACGGAGAACACGCTACTTCCGTCAACGGCGCAGGGCATCCCCGATTGTCTGATTTCATTGCCGTCGGCAAGAAAATCAAACTTTCAGAGGATAGATGCCGGGAATTAATTGAGGAAGTCCGATCCGGTTGCACGGAATTGTACCGATATGATATAAAAGAATAATATTGCCAAAATAGATTTCGATGGCATAGTTGATGGCGGAGTGAAACTTTCTCACTCCGCCATTTTTGCCGAATGGGATAAAATAGCACAAAATAGTATATTCATTGCCTTTCACGGTCGTTCATATTTAATCAAACAGTTAAAAAAGCACACTTTCAGACAAAAAAAGTGTTGCACATTTCGTTTTTAGCAATCGTCCTATTATACTTTTGCAGGATAAAACCAAAAATAATGTTTTATCCAATGAATACACATCTTAATGCAATCAGAACAGTGGCGCTTATCTGCATCGCAGGTAAGGCAGTCTCAGTCAGTTTCGCCGGTGCGGAAGACGGTCTTCCTCTCTCGGCAACAATCAACTCACTTCTCATCAATTTTCTGCTGTTGACCCTGCTGTATTTCTCAGTAGAGTTTGCGGTGCGTTTCTTCATCTGGCCGCAGACACGCAGCATCCACGCTATCGCTGTATTCCGAAAGAATAAGAAACTAGCTGTAGAAAAAGCCGAAGAACCGGAGCCCGAGCCGGTCAAACCTGTCTCGCCACTTGAAACACCAAAAGCGAAGGAGGTGATCGCCTATACTCTCGGAACTTTCGCAGGGGTGCTCACCAATGAGGAACTGATGGCTCTTGACAAGAATCTTAAGGCGTTCATTCTTGGGGAAAGGGAACTTCCAGCAGCCATAAATCGCAGAATTTCTCATCTGAGGACAAACGACATTTATCATTTCGGATGGAACATTGCGAGGCGACTTAAAATCAGTAATGATGACATGGCTGTTTTCCTAAAATCTCAGTTCATCTGGCATCTTGACGATTCTGCGCTTAGCACCATTAGCAAGAAATTGTCTTATGAGATTGGGAAATTCACCATACCGAAAGTCAACCCAAAGGAAACCCTTTTACCCTTTCCTCTTGCCAAGGAGTTAGGCGTATGTTAAAAAGTGGTGAAACACTGCCTATCAGATAAATAACCAGCTCACTCACTGGCTCACCGTTGCCGATACCCATAATTTTGCAGCAAATTCTAACACGTAAAATTTATGGAACAATCCAAAATTTCATTTGAATCGCTGCCTGAACTGGTAAGCAGTCTTGTCAGCGAAATCGAGGGTCTTAAGACTCTAGTGAAAGAGGCTCTTGGCAAGAAAACCAATGAGCCGGACAACCGTCTTGTAGGTATCGACGAGGCTTGCAAAATCCTCCGCCGTAAAAAATCCACAATCTACCACATGGTGCGCGACGGTATTCTGCCCCACTATAAAGTAGGCAAAATGCTTGAGTTTCGTCCTTCGGAACTTATAGCATGGCAGGAACAACACGCGAGCGAGGGAACAAAATCAACCGACGAGATCCTTAACGAGATGAAATCGGGTATGCGTCGACAGCCTAAATCCGGATGGTAATATGGAAGATACTGACGTAATGATGGACGGTGATCAGGAATTGACACCGTTCATCAGGGTTGGGACAACCTACTACAAAATTGCCTCGCAGCCTCAGCCGGACGGTTCAAGAAGTATCAAGCGTCTACGATGGGAAAAGAACACTATCAGTTTTGACTACGGCAAAGAGTATCTACGTCTCATACCTCGTTACAATGGCTTCTGTACTGTTCCGGTACATATCGGTTACAGCCGCGACATCAACGGTTTCTATAACATCTATGAACCAATCTCGCATGAACCGTCAATGGGACCGTGGCGGAACATTCAGATGCTTGTTGAGCATATCTTCGGCGAACAGTACGAGTATGGACTTGACTATCTCCAGTTGCTATATCTGCGACCGACACAGAAGTTGCCAATCCTTCTATTGGTATCGGAGGAACGGAATACTGGAAAGACCACCTTCCTGAACTTCTTGAAATCCGTATTTGAGGATAATGCCACGTTCAACACCAACGAGGATTTCCGCAGCAAATTCAATTCCGATTGGGCTGGGAAACTTCTTGTGATGGTTGACGAAGCTCTGCTGACACGACGCGAGGATTCGGAGCGGTTGAAGAACCTGAGCACAGCCAAGACTTACAAGGCAGAGGCGAAAGGTAAAGACCGTGACGAAATCAACTTCTTCGCCAAGTTTGTGATGTGCTCTAACAACGAGCGGACTCCTGTGCTCATTGATCCGGGTGAAACGAGGTACTGGGTTAGGAAGATCGAGCGACTGAAGCATGATGACACCGGGTATCTCGGACACCTGCGAACCGAGATACCTGCATTCCTCGGTTACTTGAACCGAAGAACCTTGTATTCCCGGCAACTCAGTCGAATGTGGTTTGACCCCAAGATTCTCGATACCCCGGCACTTCAGCGCATCATTCGCTCAAACCGAAATCGTCTGGAACTTGAGTTGGTTGAACTACTGCGCGACATAATGCTGTCGACCAGAAACGACAGCGTGAGTTTCTGCCTCAATGATATTCTTACTCTACTGACCTATTCCAACGTCAAAGCAGAGAGGTCTCAGATCAGAAACATTTTACAGGAATGTTGGAAAATCTATCCTGTCAACAATGCCCTGACGTATCAGAGATGGGAACTTAACGTGATGCAGCCCAGCGGTTATTCGTCGACCAGCCATACCGGACGCTTCTATACCGTCACTAAATCGTTCCTTGATACACTCGGTATGTGATGAATTGTTGAGAATATGCTATATAAAATATAGGAATCAATTACTTATAACCTCAACAATCTCTCAACAAACCCCTCATCAGAGATGAGGGACTAAAGGGAGAGAAACATTTTCTCTTTTCCCTTTAAGCCTGAGTTTATTGAGAGTTTGATGAAGAGTTGTTGAGATGATAAACCGCAAGCAATAAGCCGATTATGCGTATTGCTCAACAATTCGACAATTTTGAATGACAGTGTTATAGCAAGCAATTTTTATGAACCTATGGGCTGCCGTGAAATCGGTGGTGAAAGTTAGGTTGCAAGGTTGTGTTTTGAGTATCTCAAAACGCCTTGCAACGCCGCCTCCAGCAGCTTAAAACAGATGATAATATGGAAAAATCCACCAAGAATAAGGGAGGCAGACCGACGCTTCCCGACTATAAGAAAAAGTCCTGCTCCGTAAAGGTGATGTTCAGTCCGGTCGATATGATTTATCTCAATTCTTGCGCCAGCGAGTGCGGACTGAGCCGCGCCGAGTATGTCTACCGCGCAGCGATGAATCAGGAAACTTCGGCTCTACTAACTCCGGAAGAACGAACCGCAGTAAATGAGCTACGGAATATCGGGAACAATCTTAACCAGATTACAAGAGCTATGCATCTCGGCTCAAAGGTCGAGAGCGAAATTCGGGAAATTATAGCCTTTATAGCTGGGATACTTCGGAAAGTGAGATAGAGTAACCGAGGTTCTTGGACTATGAGTTATTTGGTATTTGGGTAATTAGGTAAATATGTCATTAGTACATTGGATAGATTAACCAATATGCCAATATGTCAAGGTATAAATATCTAAATTATCTAACACTCTATAAACTGAATTACCTAATGTTCAAATGCTCAATTATACTAATGATCAAATTATCAAATGCTCTAATGCTCTAATGCTCCAATAGTCTAATGCTCACATTATCAAATTATCAAAAATCCAATTAACACAATGATATAATTACTATGATTGCAAAGATAACAACCCGAACCGATTTCTCAGGCATTGTTAACTATGCGAACAATGTAAAGGAAAAGTCGGCGCGAATAATCGGTAACAATGGAGTGCTGTTAATCGACAACTCCACAATCGCCGACAGTTTTCAAGCGCAACTCCGCATACCAGATGCCAACGGTAAACTGCATCATCTGAGCAAACCGGTGAAACATGTCTCAATCGCGTTCTCTCCGGAAGATACGTACCGCTTTCCCGACAGCGAGGAAGGCGATCGCTTCATGGCGCAGCTTGCCGAGGAATGGATGAAGGAAATGGGCATTGACCCCGAGAACACGCAATATGTGATCGCCCGGCACTTTGACAAGCAGCATCCACATTGCCATCTCGTCTTCAACCGCATCGCCAATGACGGTTCTGTCGTCTCCGACAGCAACGAGCGCCGACGTAACGAGGCAGCCTGTCGTAAGATAAAGCAACGCCACGGCTTGACCTTTGGTAATAGCCAGTCCCGGAAAATTAACTCTGACAGATTGCGAAAATATGATGCTGAAAAACTACTTATCCGTCAAATGGTGCTCAACCGTCTATCGCAGTCTAACGACTGGAATACGTTTGCCCGACTATTGGCACAAGACGACATAACCCTCTCCTTCTGCACCTATAGTAACACCGGACGAATCCGTGGTGTGGCCTACGAACACAACGGTTTCCGAATATCCGGCTCAAAGCTCGGTCTGCACGGACGTTTCACTTACGGAAATCTCTGCAAAGAGTTAGGCAGTATGGACACCAACCGTTCCATCGCAGCACAGCCGGGAGTTATCAAGCAACGCAACGTCATCTTTATCCCAGTAGTCCGGTATATCGAGATCCTGACAAATCTTGTTTCCTCTTCTCCGAAAGCAGCAAACGGGCGTGGCGATAACCGTGAGTATGAGGTTGGACGGCGCGGACGCCGTTGGGCACGCATCGACGACCATATTGAGGAAGAAACCACTTCTTACAAATTCAAAATGTAACCATTATGGCATCTAAAACCGAATATTACGACAGAATTATATCTTCCCTCCAGTCAGATATAACATCACAGAAATCTGAAATCTCCGATCTTAAATCAACTGTCGCCAGACAGCAGAAAGAAATCGAGACTCTTAAAGCCTCGCAAGGTACTCCGCAGCAATCCAAGGAACCTCAGCAGAAATGGATTACTACTGAAAATCTGCTGTTGGCAGTCAAGCGAGCGTGTGACGGCGTAATCCGGGCCAATAATGAACAGCTACCGACCATGTTTGCCGACAGACAGGAGTGCGAGGACTTCCGCAAATCAGCCGAACAAAAGTTCTTGGCTGTTGAAACCTTCAACAGCTACAAGAAGTCTTTGGAAACTCGTCTGAAATCCATTGAAGAAAAGCTCGGTAAGGGTTTCTGTCTCTTGGCAATCAACTTCTACGAACAGAAACGTGATAAGGGATATAGAAGCTTTCTAAACGTCCTCAAAAATCTGAAAGATATTGAGTTCGAGGGTTTTCTACCATTTCTAGCGTTCCTTGCACTTGGGTTACTATCTGCTTTCTTGATAAGTAGCATCAAGTGGTAATCTCACCCTATTTTTATTCATCACTAAACAAACAACTCGTAACTTTAACTTATAACATCAAAAATATGGCACTATATACCTGTTATACCGACTGTGGAAAGTGGGACTTCGATGCCTACAACGACAAAGATGCCATCCGCCTCGCTCTCTACTACTGCTGGCAAGACGGAGAAGACTTCATCAAAATCGAAGGACATAAAGGCTTCGTCCCATACACCCTCTGCCTCTGCAAAATCGACAAATCTAACCTCCCCACCTTCGATTTCTAAGCTAAATTTTGCTCTACACCCGACAAATCTCACATTTGTCCTGTGTAGAGCTACCGTTTTCGTGCTCAGGCTATTGTTCGAGTCAGAATAAATCACTAAATTTGCACAATTCGCAAATAGTAGAGAAAATGGGTAAGTATATAAATCGTCTAAAAGTTGTCCTTGCTGAGCAGCGAAAAACCAATATATGGCTTGCGCGTGAGCTTGGCAAAGACCCTGCAACTGTTTCTAAATGGTGTACTAACACAGCCCAACCATCATTAGAGACATTGACAGCTATTGCTGAGTGCCTTAATGTAGATATACGTTCTCTATTAAATTCTACCAATGATGCAATGGTAGCGGAAACCTCAATATCTTACGGAAACCATGAGCAAGTTTAATGAAGCCACACGCGTGCAAATGCCCGCAATGGTACATCTGACACGTTTAGGTTATAAATATTTTGGCAAAATATCTGAAGAAGCCGCCGGCAAAACCTACGACCCTTCAACGAATATCCTAATAGAAGAATTTGAGAAACAGTTTGACCGGCTAAATCCCAATTCTCCGATTACTGCTAAACAGATGCTTCAGGACATCAGAAATGATTTGAAGAATGATGATCTGGGCTATGCGTTTTACCAACGTTTGAAGGCAGTCTCTCCCGTTAAGTTAATCGATTACGAAACACCGTCGAACAATAGCTTCTATTTTACGGCTGAATTTACTTGTAAGAATGGTCAGGATGAATTTCGTCCCGACATCACCCTCTTTGTGAATGGTCTGCCTCTTGTTTTTATTGAGGTGAAAAAACCAAATAATTCAGGAGGTATGGTTGCTGAAAGCCGACGAATGAATCAACAAAGATTCCCTAACAAGCGTTTCCGTTCTTTCATCAACATAACCCAATTGATGATATTCTCCAATAATATGGAGTATGACACAATGGGAGGAATTGTACCCTTGCAGGGCGCATTCTATTGTACGGCAGCAAAAGAATCAGCACCCTTCAACTGTTTCCGCGAAGAGAATCGCTCAAATGCAGATGTTGCTCCATACAATAGAAATTATCCATACCGGCCTATCGACAAGAGTGTTGAAAAGAAGATATTGAAAGATTTCAATTGCGAAGTTATTCATACCACCCCTGAATATAAAACAAATCTTGATACAAACACACCAACCAACCGGATTATTACTTCAATGTGTTCTCCTGAGCGGTTATTATTCATCCTTAAGTATGGTATCGCTTATGTTAAATCAGAACGAGAAGTCGACGGTAAAATAGAGGTTACTGACCAAAAACACATTATGCGCTACCAGCAAATGTTTGCGGCATTAGCAATTCGCGAACATCTTGACAATGGAGCAAACGCAGGAGTTGTATGGCATACTCAAGGAAGTGGTAAGACTGCTCTCTCATATCATCTTGCATATTTCCTGAATGATTACTTTGCGAAACAAAATAAAGTTGCAAAGTTCTATTTTATCGTCGACCGCCTAGACCTACTAGAGCAGGCAACTCAAGAGTTTGAAGCACGTGGATTAGTGGTTACGACAGCTAATTCACGCAAAGAGTTAATGACGCAATTCCGTGACAATAAATCTCAGCAAGGAGCCAGTGGAAAGCAAGAGATTACGGTCGTAAATATTCAGCGCTTTGCCGAAGATAAAGAAAAAGTAAAGTTGCCCGATTACGCTACGAATCTTCAACGTGTATTCATTCTTGACGAAGCTCACCGAGGCTATCGTCCCGGTGGTTGTTTCCTTGCCAATCTTTTTGACGCAGACCCAAACTCAATCAAGATTGCGCTGACGGGAACGCCTTTGCTTAAAGATGAAAAAGCGACGGCAACAGTCTTTAACGATTATTTTCACACATATTATTATGACCGTTCGATCGCTGACGGTTACACTCTGAAAATAATCCGAGAAGAAATCGAGACATCGTATAAGGAGAAACTCACACAAATCATGGATAAGCTTGAACAGCTTGTTCAGAAGAAAGATGTTCAAAAATCTACCATAATTGAGCATGAGAATTACGTAAAAGAAGGACTGGATTAAGAAACTTGATGATTTCCTGACTCTATCCGGCAAAGAACTTCTGACACACGCAGGGACAATATCAGCAGAGGTGGCGAAGCTAAAAGCAAACACTGAATATGACCGCTTCCGTGAACGCACGCAATATCAACTCTCCCCTGTTGAGATTCATTTCCTCGAAGCGTTTGAAGTAGAACAGAAAAAACTCAAAGGGAAATAATCTGCAACTATTTCCATTTGACACATAAATCAAAGACAAGGACAAATGAGTGAATTTGACGAATATATTGTTCATGGTGAGCCGGGACAGCGTGAGAAGGCTGATGCTTGGCAGACTGCTATTGGTCTTCAAGATGTGGATGGGCTAAAGGTGTCGGATTATCTGCTCGACACTGCGCGTCAGCATATTGAGGGCGACATTACTATTGATGATGTGCAACAACGCATCAAGGTTTACTATGAAACGAAGTCGGGACATGATGAAATTGACGAAGAGGGAGATAAGGCCTCTGCCAACATCGTAAAAATCATCAATGAGCCGTCGTTTGCGTTTTCTCTCATTGGTCTTACTTCTATCCATCGACGCGTATTTGAAGGTGTGTTCAAGTTTGCCGGACAAATTCGTGATGTAGAACTTTCCAAGAAAGAATGGGTACTTGGTGGTGAGGCTTCTGTTAGCTATCAACCGGCAGTAGATCTCCGCATGGCTATCGAACATGATTTGACGAAAGAGAAAGAGTATGACTACTCAAACAAACCGATGACGGAAGTTATCCGGCATTTAGCCCGATTCATTGCCGACCTATGGCAGATACATCCATTCCGAGAAGGGAACACCCGCACCACCGCTGTGTTTCTGATAAAGTACCTACGCTCAATGGGTATTCCTGCATCAAACGATATGTTCAAGCAGCACTCATGGTACTTTCGCAATGCACTCGTCAGAGCATCATACAAAGCTCTGAATGTATCGCCGACAACGGAGTTTGTGGAACTTTTTCTCCGTAATGTGATTCTTGGCGAAACCAACGAGCTGCGCAACCGTTCCATGCTCGTAATACCTAGAGCCGCCCCTGCCCAAAGAGCAATTACAGACACTCCAAAGGGCAAATTTTGCACTTTGAATTGCACTTTGGAAGAAACAATTGTCTTACGTTGCATCAAAGATAATCCCAAAGCGCCCCAAAAAGAACTTGCCTCTATGATTGGAAAATCAGAGCGCACTGTCAAATCCATCACCTCCTCTCTCGTTGAAAAAGGCATACTTATCCGTCGCAACGGTCGTCGTAACGGTTGGTGGGAAATATCGACTCAAGAGTAACGTTGTAGGCAAAGTAACAATCCCTGAAACTGTCAGATTTCGATAAAGGCGGAGGCGTTGAAAGTGATATTTTCTCTGGCGAAGACATAACCGAGAGGATTGCTGACGAGATGAGTGTTGCCAATCATCAGGTCGGTTTGATGATGGGCGTGTCCGTAAATCCATGCGTTGATTCTGCTGTCGGCGATGTAGTTACCAAGTTCGGTGGCGAATGCCACATTCAGCGGATCTCCGGCATACCGCTTGTCAATGGATGCAAAAGTCGGAATGTGATGTGTCACGACCACAATCTTCTCTGCATCGGTCATTTCTACAGACTTTTGTATAAAAGCGAAGTTTTTCTCAAATTCATCTGTTATATCATTGGCGGTGAGACGATGACGGTTATATAGAATCTGGCGATAGTCATTCATCCCGGCTTGAACTATCATCTCATCCAATGGTGAGATTCTTGACCATAGCGTTGAAAGGATAAAGTCGGTATTACCTATCCGCACGACCTTATTGTGATAGTAGCCCACATTGGGAAGAAACTTCTTCTCCCAACTGTCACCCATCGCAGCAATGTCTCCATGATTATAAAACTCATGATTACCAGCGACCATCAATACTTGCCGATAATTTTCAGACATCCATTTCCACAACCGCAAGTGCTCAACATTCTTGTCCGAGAGATAGCCTACATCCCCGGCAATAACGAGAACGTCACCGGCAACATCAAGCACCGGATCCTTCGCATTCATCATCCGGAGATTCTCGCGGAACTCCAAATGCAAATCAGAGCAATATTGTATTCTCATATTTATATTATAAATTGAACTCAACCTCTTACTAATATGTCAGGTTCGAGGAGGAAATCAAAGAGTGGCAGCGATGAGCTGGTCAAGGTATTTCGGCCTTGGAATTACCATATTCCTAAAAGTTGAAGATTACTGCATTTTTTGGTAATACAAATTTAGACATTATTTTTCGCCTAACCAAAACTAACAATGAGTTTTTAATTTTATGCAGTTGTTGAGATTTTGGATTGAGGGTAAGATTGGATGATTGACAGCGTTAAAAATTACCAAATAACTCAATAATTCGTAACTGCCGCAACTATTACCGCGGTTACAAAGTTTATCATTCAAGGAGCGAGCGTAGATTTTCATTTGGTTACTTCCCTGATTTTGACTAACTTTGCACTGACAATCAGCAGTCGATATGGTTGTCTGAAATGGAGTTGGAATAGCTCCGGATATGGCGAAAAGGTTACTGTGTTCACTGTCAGTCACTTTCTGTAGGAAGACTTGAACCAGTTAAAGCGCAAACGCTTGACACTTAAGCACCTTCCCAAACTGCATCGGCAAATAGATGCGTATCAGAATAGATTAGAAAATATCACTAAATATTAGAAAGGCGTTCATTTTGAGCGCCTTTCTTTTGCTTTACAAATGCCGTTTTAATCTCTCGTGGTCGATTTTAATCGTTTTTATCCTTGATTTTGTACCTCATTTGGCTCTCCACGAAAATCGCTGAAACCCACTCCAGCGAGGTAGTGGATGTAGTATACACCCGTATACATGGGTATACGTCAGTATACATTTTTGGTGAAATGAGTGGCCAAATAAAACGAGGAAAATGGCAACATCCAAGATTCGTTTAAAGAAAATCTGTGCGTGGTGTGGCAATGAGTTTGAGGCTCAAAAAATCTCGACAAAGTATTGCTCCCACCGATGCTCGGAACATGCCTACAAAGACAGGAAAAGGCAAGAGAAAAAGAAACGGGTGGAAATGACTGTACGCAATGACTATCATCGAGTACAGACAGAACCACTCAAAGACAAAGTGTATCTCACAGTGGCAGAAACAGCCACTCTTATCGGATGCACAAGAGATGGCGTTTATAAACTTATTCGTCGGGGTCAGCTAAAGGCTCATCGCATATCCAGTCATTGGACTGTAATATACCGAACAGATATTGATGCGATGATTTCGTATGGAGTATGTAAGCCTACTGAACGGACAATAAAAGAAAAGGAATCCATCACTGAGTTCTACACGACTAAAGAACTGCTGGAGAAGTTTGGTATTAGTAACTCATGGCTATTCAAGGCTGCGAAACAGAACAATATCCCCAAGGTAACTCAGCATGGTAAAACATACTGGAGTAAAAAGCATTGCGATGTTGTTTTCGGCAAGAAAGATGATGCTGTTGATGCCATCACTGAATGGTACACTGCCGCCGAAATCCAAGAGAAGTATGGCATGACACTTCCCGCCATTTATACATTAGTCTACAAAGACGGAATCCCTAAGAAGAAGGAGAAAAACATAGTGTACTACTCCAAGAAACATTTCGATGCGGCTAAGGGAGCTGCTGCGCCGGTGGAATCCGAGTGGTACAGCATAGCTGAGGCTACTGCGAAATTCAACATGACCCGCGACCAGCTTTACCACTACATCAAGACCTACAAGGTGAAGAAGAAAATGGTCGGCAAATACTGCTATCTCGATAAAGACGAGGTAGATGCCTTATTTGCCAACATATTCGAGCCGCCATCAATCTGACCGCAGGTTGCAAGTTTTTTGAAAGTTTTATCGAATAACCTTTGTGACCGAATGATTACCAATCACTTTTGCATCAAAAAACAACAGATATGGCTACATGTGTAAAGGTTTTCCTGCGGCAGAAACCAATATCAAGAGGCCGCATTTCACTTTATCTGGATTATTATCCGGCTATCCGTAATCCTCATACCGGCAAACTGAGCCGTCGTGAATTTCTCGGATTCTACATCTATGCAAATCCGTCCAATGCTGTTGAGCGTGACTACAATCAGACAATGCTCGACAAGGGTGAACTCATCCGTTGCCGCCGCCAAGAGGCTGTAATCAACCGCCAGTTCGGATTCATCGACCACCATCAGGAGGACGAAGACTTCCTTGCCTACTTCAAGAAGATGTGCAAGGGAAAAGCCCAGAAGTGGGAAATCGTCTATCGCCACTTTGAAAATTTCGTCAAAGGCAAATGCACCTTCGGTGAAATCACAGTAGATCTCTGCAAACGGTTTGGAGAATATCTGTTGACAGCCAAGAATCTGCGCATAACACACCGTAAGCTGTCGAGAAACTCAGTCGCAGGTTATTTCTCCACATTCCGCGGTCTTCTAAAAGTAGCCTACCGCGACAAGCTAATCAAGGAAAACATCAATGACTTCCTTGAGAAAATTGAATGGGAGGATGTCCGCAAAGAGTTTCTCACTCAGGAAGAACTGATGAAACTTGCAGAGACACCCTGCAAGCATTCGGTTCTAAAGCAGGCATCACTCTTCTCATGCCTTACCGGACTAAGAATCAGTGATATCGAGAACCTTACTTGGGACAATATTCAATATGCCCAGGACATGGGCCTCTGCATAAGAATCCGCACTCAGAAGACTTCTACTGAAGCAACTCTTCCAATCAGTGAAGAGGGGCTTACACTATGTGGCCCAAGAGGTGAAGGCAAAGTCTTCAAGGGGCTTAGTCGTTCAATGATAAATGTTCCTCTGAAGAATTGGATTAAGGAAGCTGGAATCAAAAAGCACATAACCTTCCACTGCTTCAGGCACACATACGCTACGCTCCAGATTGCTGCCGGAACCGACATCTATACGGTGTCGAAGATGCTTACCCATAAAAACGTGACAACGACCCAGATTTATGCCGACCTTGTAAGCTCCAAGAAGCGTGAAACCGTTGGCCGCATCAAGATTAAGTAGTACCCGTTTTTGTACCCTATTTGTAAAGGATGTCTTTCAAGGCATCCTTTTTCTGCGTTAAATAATGTCAAGAAAGCTCCGCGTCATTTTTGAGATTTGTCCTTTGAAACGACATTCAAGAAAATGTATATTTCTTCCTTCCTCATTCAATTTCCGTTCAATGGCCTATTGAGGGAATATAAATATCAACTCACTTATTAACAAGTTGAAACGCATATTTTTGAGCCGATTTTCATGCGTTATAATAGCAAGAAAATCACGAACTTTGTATCATCAAAAAACACGAATGATTATGAAAGGACAGAATATATCACCAATGATTAGAGCCATCTTGACAGCGGTCTCGATAATAGCTCTATGGCTCGGCATCCAGGAGTATGTCGAGGTGAAGACTCTGACACAGGACACTTGTCTTGCCGTCATGAGGATGATGTTCATATCCTTATTGGTATTCGGCTCCACCTACATAATATATGTATGCGGTTACTACATCGCACCGAAGCTACGCACACGGATTGCGGTTGCATCTTCAGCCGCCTCCGCCATAATCCCCAAAGAATCCTTTGATGATATTGTAGCTGAGCAAGTCCGTATGGAAGTCGAGAATCAGAATAATCTCATGCAATCTTTGACTGCATATACATCATACTCATTCTCAAAGAAACTCTCATCGGATCAGCTTGACATTCTCATTGAGAATATACAACTGCTTGCAGATGGTAAGGATTCATCCGGAAACGTCACTCAAAAAATGGTTGGAGTCACTTCAAATGACCTTTATCATTTTGGATGGAATATCGGTAAGCGCCTCAAACGCTCCAACATTCAGATTGCATGGTTTTTGAAAGACACCTTCAAGACGATGCTTGAAGATGTATCAATAGATACGGTTCAGACAAAACTTGCCATCAAGGAAGGCAACTTCACTCTGAAACTGATACCGCTTGACAAAGAGTTGATCCCACATGTATTCCCTGATTGCGCATAAAAACAAAGACTTATGGAGAACATACCATCTTTTGAGGATATGCCTCAATATATAGTAGACCTTTCAGCCAAAGTCAACCAACTCACAGAGGATTTAGGCAGCTTGTCTTCGAAACTTAGTGAGAAACCGGTTGAAAAAGAGCCTGAACCATTCATAGGCATTGACGAGGCGTGTGAATTACTGCATCTAGCCAAACCAACCATTTATAAAATGGCACAAAAAGGCCTGATTCCTCATTATAAGCCTACAAAGGAACTTCTCTTTCGTAGGAGTGAACTCGTCAGATGGGTTGAAGACAGCCAACGCTTTGGTAAAATGTCCATCGAAGAGATGGCTAAAGCGATGTCCGCCGGGAACAGGCGTAAGGCCAAGCGATGGGACTGACTCGATGCTACATCATTATCTATTGCCGATCCAGATTTGGAGTCGGCTTTCTTTTTGTTTTGCTCTCACATTTGACACTGCAATCCGTTCCGTATTTGACACCGCATTTCATTCCGCATTTTGGCGTGGAATAGGTGGCGCGTTTGGCTGTCCTGTTGTATCGGCATTGGACATTGCATGACACAATGCAGGTCGTGCAGCTATAGATGCTACGCTCCGAGATGTACCTCTTGTAGCTTATCGAGCCTCCAATGGGTGGCTCGATGGTGCTCTTCGTTATGAGCCTGCCGCTGCTTCCTTTCCGGTTTGGCGGAGCCAGTTCCCTCCTCCGCGAGCGCGGATTGGTGGCTTACGAGGTTTGCTTTCCTTGCTGACGGCTGACACTGCTTCCGTTCTTCGGCATAGCTTGTCACATCAACTCAGTTGTATACTTTGGCGACCGGTCAACGCATCCGTACTTGCGGCTCAGTAATATGGGCTGACGGCATTCTCTGATTGGCTTGGTTCTGTATGGTATAAATCCGGATGACTTCCGATATGGTGTCGGTGTCTCCATGGCTGTTGGCAGCAAAACCGATACTGGAGATTTTCGTGACATCTTTTTTCTTTGTCGGTCTTTTTCCGGGCGAAGCAAGAGTCAATCATTTTACTGCGCAAAGGTTGTATGCTGCGACATCTGATGATGTCCTGTGGACACTTCCGTTGGTCGTTCCACCAATGAACGTGTGAAAAATCTTCCTTCCCATAGGTTTGTTGCACTGCTCTTATGGAAAGAGTATTGTTTCCCACAACCCTTGGTCTGCCACTGAAGCCGCACACCCTGAAATGCACATAAAATTAATTGTCTCACTTCTAAAAATATATCGACATGAAAAAGATCGAAAATTCCTTCAGCATCAGTGGTTACATCGCAAACGACGCCCAGATCCGCAACTTCGACACCGCATCGGTAGCCCGCTTCGCAATCTCCGTAAGCCGCCCCGAGAAGAACCAGGCCGGCGAAACCGCCTACAAGTCAGCCCTCATCAACCTCGAGGCCTGGCGCAAGAACGAAAGCCTCGACTCTTTCGACCGCCTCAAGAAAGGCGAGCTGATCACCGTGACAGGCTACTTCAAGCCCGAAGAATGGGTGTCGGCCGACGGCAAGAAGAACCAGCGAGTGATACTCGTGGCCACCAAATTCCACCGCACTCCCGATGTTGAGGAAACTCCGGAGGCTCCGGCCAAGAAGACTCCCAAAAAGTCAAAGAAAGCCGCATAAGGCTTCACCTTATCAAAGACGAGCGACCTTCGGGCCGCTTTTCTTTTGTTCGGCACAGCATTTTCTGTATTATTCTTTTCCCTTCAGTTATAATACTTCGTCCCGACCCGGATGCCCACGCGGATTATTTTGCAGAGAGACTTGACAGCCAAGACTACGTTTCGGCTGTCAAGACACTCTTCTCAAAAAGAGAGCCGGACAAATCCTCACCGCCTCGGTCACGGGGAAGTCATAGATTCCCATGCGGTCATTTATGACTTTCCCTTTCCCTTAGCCGGGATGAATTGTCACTTGGCGGCTCTCCGGTAATCCGCACTGAAGCATCCTCCCTCCCCTCACATCTCTTTATAATATCTGTCTACCCGGTTGTAATGCCTGTTAACCCGGAAATTACAGTTTTAGTACAACCCATCCCGGATGCCCGCGCGGATTATTTTGCAGAGAGGCTTGACGGCCAAGGCTGCGCTTCGGCTGTCAAGACACTCTTTCCAAAAAGAGAGCCGGACAAATCCTCACTGTCACGTTCATCGGAAGTCATAGACTCCCTGCAGTCGTTTATGACTACCTCGCTCACTTAGCCTTAGATGAATTGTCCCTTGATGGCTCTCCAGTAATCCGCACTGAAGCATCCTCCCACCCTTCAAGTTCCGTTTACAACCACCATCAGCCGGAGGATTCCGGTTATATGCCGTATGTCTCCGACCTCATATGGCGGTGCATCGTTTTTCACAGGCAAAGTTGGGAGTTGCCGGGCAAACGCCAAGTCTCGCTCCGCTCTGCGGGCTTGTCTTATTGCCCTCATGGGCGACTCCCTCTGGAATGCCGTGAAAAAGCGGACTGCACCACCCCAAAGAGGCATCAACGTAAGGGGAGTGACAATCCCAAAACCAATATCACGACATTCAAATTTCAAACGGTTAAATAAATGGCTTACGACAAAATCAAAGCTCTTGCGGACAATATAACCGCAATAGAGACAGCGATGTCACTACAACAGAGAAATGAGCGACCCACGGACAATGAAAAATCTGTGCTTGCATCATACACAGGCTTCGGAGGCATAAAGGATGTTCTCGGCTTGGGAACGACACAGCCGCAATCCGAAGATGTCTCGGAACTGACCGCCAAACTCACATCGCTTATTGGCGATTATTCCGGTTTTTCTGATGAAAAATTGCGTGAGAACGCAATCAGCGGAATAAAAGCTTCCGTGCTTACCGCTTTCTACACCCCGAAATTCATTGTGGAGGCTGTGGCAACGGAGATACACGACCTTTTCATCAGAAACGACCTTACTATGCGCTCTTTTCTTGAGCCGAGTGCAGGAACAGGCGGCTTTCTGCCTGTGGCTATGGATGACACCGTATCATACGCATTTGAAAAGGATGCAGTGACCGGGCTTGTGCTAAAGGCACTGCATGGTGGTGACGCAAACGTGACGGTTGACGGTTACGAGACCATAAACAACCACGAATTGCCCCACAAGTCGTTTGATGTGATTGCGTCCAATATCCCTTTCGGGAATTTCAGTGTGTTCGATGCAGACCTTTGGAAACGAGGGGGCATCTATGACAAGGCCACCAAGACCGTACACAACTATTTTTTTGTCAAATCAATGGAACTGCTCAACGAGGGAGGGCTGCTTGTGTTCATCACCTCAAGGGGCGTTGCCGACACGCCCGGCAACAAGTTCGTGCGTGAGTATCTTGTGAGCCATGCCGACCTTATCACCGCCCAACGGCTTCCTGACAACCTTTTCATGCAGACCGGGGGCATCGAGGTAGGGAGCGACCTCTTTGTGTTCCAAAAGCATACAGGGAAAGTCTCGCAGTCACACCGCGAGAAATTGTTTCTCCAATCCTCAAGGGAGAATGTCGGCAATGGTGAACACACCGAGCCTGTGAACAGGCTTTTCACCCTGCCTAACACAACTCTGTCGACAAACAGCGTGATTACGAAAAACCAGTTCGGAAAGTATGTGCGCAGATACCGCTGGAGCAACGGCAACGATACCCTGCGGCAATACCTTTCGGCAATACTCAAGGCAGACCTCTCCCGATATTTCCGCAATAGCCTGTTCACCGAGGGTAAGTCAGACATCCAAATGCCGGTGTCGCTTTTCGGCACGGAGGCCATTAACCGTTCCGACAAAGGGAGACGCCCATACACAGGCGTCATGGCCGAATGGCTGAAAGACGGTGCGCTTGTCTCTTTCGAGGGGCAGATAGGCAATCTCAGAATACGCAAGTCAAGGCATTATGATGATACCGCCATTGATTTTGACCCCATGCCGGAGGACGGCGTGAACACAGGCCGGGCAAAAGACTACATCCCCATGAGGGAAACATATTTTGAACTCTCCAACAAGGAAAGGGAGGAAAAGGTGGAGCATCCGCAGTTGAGGGAACGCCTTAACGAGCTGTACGACAATTTTACTGCCAAGTGGGGATATTTCCATGACAACGACAACCGGGAGTTCTTCGCCCTTGACACACTCGGAGTGGAGGTGTTCACCATAGAGACGCTGAACGGCACGGAGTTCTCAAAGGCCGACATAATGCGTGAGCCTGTCGCTTTCAAAAAAATATGCGCCGACACTATCCTCACCCCTGCGGAAGCACTCGCGAGCAGCCTGAATTTCTACGGTTGCGTGGATATGCAGTATATCATCCGGTCGACACGGCAGACACTTGAAGATATCGCGGAGAACCTCAAGGGGAGCATATTCTACAACCCGGTCACAGGGGAATGGGAGGCAAAGGACAGGTTCGTCGCCGGAAATGTCATAGAGAAGCACAAGGATATAATATCATGCCTTGATAATCTTGATGCCGAGACCAAAGCCTACGCCACCGAAGCGGCAACAGCTCTCGAGAACGCCATTCCCGAGCCAATCCCATATGAGGAACTTGACATAAACATGGGCGAGCGGTGGATTGACGCACGGCTTTATGCAATGTTCGCCTCCGAACTTTTCGGCACGGAAACCCATGTTGATTATATTGATGTCAACGACACTTATATTGTGTCACTGCGCGGATATTCGCCTGTGGCGTACAACACTTATTCGGTGCGCAACTACAACGGTGAGGCTTTGTTCACACATGCCCTGCACGATACTGTGCCGGAGATTACAAAAGAGATAATCACCGCAGACGGAGAAAAGAAGCGTGTGCCGGACGAGGAAGCTATACAGGAGGCCGGAGCGAAGATACAGGAAATACGCGGACTGTTCAATGAATGGCTCGACCGTCAGCCGCTTGTCGTGCGTGACATGCTTGTAGCCACATACAACGAGCGTTTCAACTGCTATGTCAGACCCTCTTACGACGGCTCCTGCCAGACTTTCCCCGGCCTGTCTTTCAACAATTTCAGCTATAAGTCTCTTTATCCCTCACAGATGGATGCCATTCAGATGATAAAACAGAACGGAGGGGGCATCTGCTGGCACGCTGTAGGCACAGGCAAGACCATGATAATGTGTGTCGCGGCATATGAGATGAAGCGTCTCGGACTATGCGGCAAGCCTATGATTATAGGACTGAAAGCGAATGTGCATGAGATAGCCGACACATTCCGCAAGGCATATCCATCGGCAAGATTGTTATATCCGGGCAAAGAGGATTTCACCCCTGCGAACCGAAAGGAGATATTCTCAAAAATCAAGAACAACAACTGGGATTGCATAATATTGACTCACGACCAGTTTCTCAAGATACCGCAGTCGGAGGAAACCATGATTGATATTTTCACGGAGGAACTTGCCGATGTGGAACGCTGCCTTGAGGTGCTTGAACAATCCTCCATGCGTTACCGGACCTCAAAGATGCAGGAGGGGCTTGAGAAACGCATGGAGAACCTTAAAGCGAAACTGTCCATGCTCCGTTGTCAGCTTGAGGACAGAAAGGACGATGCGGTCGATTTCCATTCAATGGGGATAGACCATATATTTGTCGATGAGTTCCATGCGTCATTCAAAAATCTCATGTTCCAGACCCGCCACACAAGGGTTGCCGGAATAGGAAACACAAAAGGCTCCCAAAGAGCGATGAACCTCCTTTTTGCCGTGCGCGACATACAGAAGCGCAGAGACCGGGACCTCGGTGTGACATTCCTTTCTGGAACTATGGTAGTCAATGCCCTTACAGAGCTTTATGTGATATTCAAATACCTGCGACCCCGGGAATTACGGAAACAGCAAATCTCCTGTTTTGACGCATGGGCGGCAATATATACTAAGAAATGCGCCGACTATGAGCTTAATGTCACAGGGGAGATAAAGCGCAAGGAGCGTTTTCGCTCATATATCAAGGTGCCGGAACTGTCGATGTTCCTGCGCGAGATTACCGACTACCGCACCGCTGAAATGATAAACCTTGACATCCCGGAGAAAAATGTGCGCTTCATCACCCTCAAGCCTACAGCCGAACAGGAGGAAATGGCGGAGCGGCTTGTGAGATTTGCAAAGTCGGGAAATTGGTGCGACCTCGGCATTGACGCGCCCGAACCCGACAATCTTGATAAAGCCAAGATGCTTGTGGCGACAAACATTGCAAGAAAGATGTCACTTGACATGAGGATGCTCGGCGAGAAATTCAGCGATGACCCCGGCAACAAGGCTTCCGTATGTGCGCAGACGGTCTATGACTATTATATTAGAACCGGAGCCAACAAGGGAACGCAGTTCATATTCTCGGATCTATCGACCTACAAGCCGAACCAATGGAACATATACAGCGACATAAAGGAGAAGCTTGTGGCACTCGGAATACCCTCCGATGAAATTCAGTTCATACAGACCGTCACCACAGAGAGAGCAAGAAAAAAACTTTTTGCCGACATGAACAGCGGAAAGGTGCGTGTGCTTTTCGGCTCGACCTCGATGCTCGGAACAGGCGTGAACGCACAGGAAAGAGCCGTTGCGGTGCATCATCTCGAGGTGCCTTGGAGACCGGCCGACATGGAACAGCGAGACGGACGGGCAGCGCGTAAAGGCAACACCGTGAAGCTGTGGGGTGGAAATATGGTTGACATAGTGGTGTACGGCACGGGAAAAACGCTCGATGCCTACAAGTTCAATCTTCTCAAGAACAAACAGATGTTTATAAATCAGATAAACAACGGCACCATAGGCATCCGGCGAATTGACGAGGACAGCATGGACGAGAACACAGGCATGAGCTATGCCGAGTTTGTGGCATTGCTCACGGGCAACAATGACCTGCTGGAAAAGGCACGGCTTGACGGTCGCATCATGCAGCTTGAAAAGGAACGTGCCATTTTCAAGAGAGAGCATATCCGGGCCGAGCGCAACGCCTACGAGACGGAGAGATCCATTTTCATGGGAAAAGAAACGCTTGAACGCATGGAGAGAGACCTTGAGCATGTGAGGTCGTTCAGCGGCGAGGCATACATCACCCTGTCTGCCAATGTGGAACCCACCACCGAGGGAATAGGACGTGAACTGCAGAGGATAGCCAAGACGAACCGCAGTGCTGCCTATACAGCCGTAGGCTCGTATATGGGATTGAAACTGCTGGTAAAGGCCGAATACAGTCTGGCTCAGATATTCGACCACAATTCATTCTTTGTGGAGGGGCTGGACGGCATGAAATACCGTTACGGAATGACTGGTGCGCTTCCCCTCGCTTTCGCTGACAAAATACAGTATCCGGCGATGACCCTTCAAAGGCTTCCGTCCATCATTGAAAGTCAGAAAAAGAAGATTGCCAGACTTGAGGACGAGCTTCCGGTTCTCCGGGAAATCATCAGCCGCTCATGGGGCAAGACCGATGAGCTTGCAAAGCTCAAAGCCGAGTGCGAGGCTTTGAGGCGCAAGATAGATGATGAACTGAAACAGGCTGAACTGCCACATGAGGACAATACCGCTGTAAAGGCAGCCTGACATTAGACCTGAATTTAACCGTTACTCTCCGTCCGTCTGTGAAGCCGGGCGGATTCTTTTGCCCGTATGCCGTCACGGTCCGGCCTGTCATACATCACACGGCGGGAGCCTTTTATAGTTGTCCCGTACCTTGCTGTACATTCCATCAAACCGTTCTATGTCGATATTCCTGTTATATATCCCCCTTTATGAATCTGTAATTCCACGCTTTTTTAGATCATGACTTTCAGTCAGCTCCTTGTGTTGCCGTCGCCGTCAGGTTTTACCGATGCAAATTTCTGTCATCGCTGCTTGATTCAACGGTTTGAAGTGCATTTCCGTCAAATTCTTCCTCCTGCGGAGAGTAATTGGCCGGAAAAACCGTTGCATAAAGCCGGTCTGCGATGACTGTGGGAAGCATCATAAAACCCTGAGACGGTTCCGACAAAAAGAAACCGAAAGAAAGGGAAAGAACAAACATAACATTAACCCATCAAACAAACCAACTAATTATGAACGAAACCGTAAATCAGTCAGCAGACGGAGCAACTATCGTAAGAATGGCAGTTGCAGACATTCAACCAAGTGCCTACAACCCTCGCAAGCGTTTTGACGAGGAAAGCCTCAAGGAACTTGCCGACAGCATACGCCAAAAGGGTGTGCTTCAGCCTATCAACGTGCGCCATATCCCGAACTCGGACAAATACGAAATCGTTTTCGGTGAACGCAGATACAGGGCATCCCAAATCGCAGGGCTTGAGGAAATCCCTGCAACAATATCGGACTATACCGATGCGGAAGCGGAGGAAATCGCAATCACGGAGAACCTTCAGCGTAAGGATGTCACCCCAATGGAGGAAGCTGACGCATACCAACGGCTCATCGACAGCGGACGCCATGATGTCGGCACACTCGCAATCCTTTTCGGAAAGAGCGAGGGCTATATACGCTCACGGCTCAAATTCACCGCTCTGATACCCGAAATCGCGGAACTCATGGAAAGCGAGACCATATCCATCGCCTTTGCAAACGAGATATGCCGTTATGGGGAGGACATTCAGCGAGAGGTGTATGAACAGCATCTCAAGAATGAGAACGGATATGGCTGTTGGCGTGGCATGAAAGCGTCCGATGTGGCGAGAGCGATTGAGCAGAACTACACCACAGACCTTGAGAAATATGATTTTGACAAGGGCGTGTGTGCGATATGCCCCCACAACACCAATCATCTTCTCCTTTTCAGTGAGGGTGGATGCGGTAAATGCACCAACCGCAAGTGCCTTGATGACAAGATAGCCTCGCACATGGTTGATAAGGTTGTCAAAACGGTAGGGGAAAATCCAAACATATCAATCTGCCATACCGCCTACAACACCAATGGCGAGGTTATCGGCCGACTTGCTGATATGGGATATGAAGTTGATACTGTGGATTATGTGTCTCCATACCCGACTGCACCCGAAATGCCAAGGGCAGAGGACTATGAAGATACAGCGGAGTTTGAGGAAGACCTCAAGGGATACGGTGAGGAAAAGGCAACGCACGAGGCATTGTGTGTCAAACTTGACGAAATGCGCAAGGTCGGGGAAATCACCGTGTACATACAAATCCGAGCCACCAATGTATGTCTTTGCTATGCCACCAACAAGGAGGGCGCAAAGACCGATGACAAAAAACTCTCTCCGATTGAGGAAATTGACAAGAAAGATGAGCGCAACAGGGAGATTGCGGTTGAAAAGACGATTGCCGACACCAAGAAAAAGATATTGGAGGTTGACATGACAGCCACAAAATTCTCCGCTGACGAGGAACGCATGATGTATTTCTTCATGCTCTCCGCTCTCCGCAAGGAGCACTATATCGAGGTCGGACTGCCTGAAGAAAAGATTGGCTACCTTTCGGACGAGGACAGACTTACGATTGTGAACAACCTCTCTGCCAAGACAAAGGCGATAATCCGCAGAGACTATCTCATCGAGAATTTCAAGAACGCATACCGAGGTAACGCATGTGCTTCTATGCTCCATGACTTTGCAAAGAAGCACATGCCCGATGAACTGACCGAGATAGAGAACGGCTACAATGAGGTGTACAACAAACGCCACCAACGCCTTGAGGAAAAGAAAGCGTTGCTCATAAAGGAACAGCAGTCGGAGGAAACTCCCCAAGAAATGGAGGAGCCGGCAGCGGAGGATATGACGGCAGTCGAGATGCAAGCGGAGGAAACAGCAGCCTGAACAATGCGGACACGTTCCATGGGTGGAAATCACACCACCCATGGAAATAACCGGGACATATATTTACAAACGCATTGGAAAAATTTTGATGTGGTGAATGTTGGGCAACAGGGGCATCCGAGAGATGTGCCTGTTGCTTTGCCATGCACGGCAGTCCTGTTATAGTCTCTCGTTCCCGTGCTTTTCAAACCGGAACCGTACTGTCCCTTACGGTTGACGTTATTCCTGTTGTATATTTCTTGTCCTTCCGTTTGTAATTTATGATATGGAGGGAATTATTCCCGGTCCTGAATTATAAAGCATCAATCCTCAATGCTATTTCATTTTCAATCCTGACAATCCATTTTTCCGGAACACCGGCTTTTATTCCGTATTCTCTGTAGCTTTGTGCAACGTCAACAGCTTTTGTAATAAGTCCGGATGCTCCCTTTACATTGTATCGGGCTGCAATCTCCATCAAGTCCTGTCTGGAAATATCTTCTGATTTTCCATTGACGGTCATGCTGTGACGGTTGACATAGAAAGGGCCGGATGTGTCTACCGTAAATGTGAAATCGTATGCCGGGGATACATGCCATTCTCTGTCCCTGTCCATGATGAAACTGAAATTTTTGTTATGGTCATCCACATTGCCGCAGACCACGTTCATGGCCATTTGCAGGAAAAGCTGTCTGATCTCCCCCGGAATAACGGAAATCCCGGCTGCGGTGTCAAACAGATCCTCATACGAGGATGAGAACGGATTCATCGCGGCAAGCGTCTGTATATGGAGTTTCCCGCTTCCCTTGCGGTCGAATCGCTCTGTCAGGAAATGTGTCTCCTGTTCCCCCTGGATCAATCGGGAGGGCATCATGGCAAGACCTGCGTCCAGTGCCATAAGGTGGTAGCTGTACTCAATTCTTGTTGACGGGACATCCGTGTGCTCGTCGAATTTTATAATCATCGGGATAAAGGCGGCTGTCGGGCCGGGAACCTGCCCCGAGTAGCACTCTCCTGTTTCCGGATTCATGTTTATTACCGCCTTCGGCCTCCTGCCACCGGCAGAAGTGCCAACCTTGAAAAGACTTTCCATGATGAGTCCGGGACTCATCACTGCATGGAAATTCCTCGCCTCGTCAAGAGCCATCTGCGCCAGACTCGCTAGCTCCGCTATCTCAACTGGGAACAGAGTATCCATTCCGGCAGATGTCGGCGGCACAAACTCCAACGCCCCCATCCCTCTGCGACCTATGTATGCAAGCCTGTCAAGAACCGACAGATCCTTTGTGCGTATGTTGTTGGCTCTGGCCCATTCCGAGAACACAACGTTACCCCAATGGTCGGGCAACGAGTCCGCTATGAAAGATGGAAGACCTCCGAAATCCCTGCTTTCCTCGGGGTATACCGGCAGCCCCTTCCGGGCTGCCACACTTGACAGCGGACACCGGAGCGGCGCGATGTCCGGTCCGTTTTCCACATATCCGGGATCGAAATAAAAACACACCTGCTGCCCGTATCCTTTTTTAGAGGAGACAAGCGTTCCTACTTTCCTGTCCCACAATATCACATCCAGGCTCTCTATCATTGCTGTTCCTTTCTTCTTACACGCTTGGGTATCATTTTATTTATCTCCTTAAGTGCCATTGGAGGCACCGGCAATTCCGGAAGTATCTCCACCATTCTTTTTTCCATCCCCACACAACGCAGCAACGATATGAAGTTACCAAGGGATATGTTGGTGTGCTTGCCCTGTTCGAAATGGCTTATCGTGGTATAGCCCAACCCTGATTTAAGGGCAAGTTCACGCTGGCTCATCCGCGCTGCAAGGCGATATTCCTTGAACCGTTTCGCAAGAAGCTCAAGTATGTCATGATTTGTGGCTTCGTTATAGACTATCATGGTTTGAAATATTAATATTTGACTGCAAATATAACAATAAATATCCATATACCAAACTATTTTGAATGATTGAGACCATTTTAAGCCTGAAAGATACTGAATATACCTGATATGATGCCTCGTCAACACGACTTGTAAGTCGGTTTCCCTTTATATCATCATGCTGTCATATCCGGTCGGGAATGATTGCCGTCAATTTTTGTGTCGGCGAAGTTAAGGCCGCCTGTGGATATGCCAAGGCCCGATGGCGCGTGTCACGGCATCACCCGTGCTGCTGTTCCAGCCTTGTCGTAATCCACTGGGTCCGCGTCCTTTGGGATTTGCCGAAAAAATTGATTCGGCAACCCTCCTGAAAGGGTTATAAAGCAAGGGAAGCAATCAATCTTTCAGCAACAAACATAATATTAACTTTTTTTGCATCAACGTAATCATGGAAGCTAACAACACTGCCACCGCCAACAGCGGTAAGAAGAACATCGTCAACTCAACCGTAGTGACAGGGTTCGTGGCCACAGAGCCAAAAATCCGCAATTTCGCAGAAACGAGCGTAATCCGTTTCGCCCTTGCAGTGCGCAACCGCACCACAAACAATGTTACAAACGAGGTGACTACACAGTCTTCCCTCATCACCGTGGAGAAATGGGCGAAGAATACAGACCTCTCATCATTCGACGCCATCCGAAAAGGAATCCTTGTCGAAGTCAAGGGTATGCTAAAGCCAAACGAATGGACGGGGAATGACGGGGTTCACCGAAACCGTATCATCATCGGCGCACGTTCCGTCAAGGAGATTGCTCGGCCTGCGTCACAGCTTGGGACTGCAGCACCGGAAACCGAAACCGCAGCCGCAGTAGCATGACACATAAGGACATTCTCCATTCCCGATGCCCTCCTGCATGGGGCATCGGGATAAATCCCGACAAATATGAATGACATGGAATATGATGACAATGCCGTGGGATGCTTCTGCACTTTTATAGAGGGGTGGCGAGGCTATTCCGAGGGTGAAATAATCGAGGACTGCGGCACACAGTATGTTGTCAGGCTGTCCTCCGGACATGAACTGACTGTCAGCCGTGATGATGTGATGGTCTGCTTTTGACATAATAAATCGGCAAGCCAGTGTCAGACTTGCCGATTGTATTCTTATCCCGGAGATTTTCCCCTTTTAACTATGTCGAAAGCCTGTTGTATGTTCCGGCAAATGACGGACTCTGGCTCTCATATTCTTCAATCCCAGTCATCAAGACCGGCTATGAAGTCGTTGACGGATTTTTCATCCGACAGATCCGGCAGCACTCCGGCCATCATCTGACATGTTTGGTTAGCCGCAATGTCACCGGCGCAGTCTTCGCCGTAATATTCATCTTCAACCTCCATTCTACCGGGCAACTTCCTCCATGAAGCATTTGGCCGGTTTGAAGGTCGGGACCTTATGAGCCGGGATTACTATCGTAGTGTTTCTGGAAATGTTGCGGGCAGTCTTTTCCGCTCGTTCTTTCACAATGAAACTGCCGAATCCTCGCAGGTATACATTCTCTCCGTGCGCCAGACTGTCCTTCACCACACTTATGAACTGTTCGACCACAGCCAGGACTCCGGCCTTGTCTATTCCGGTTGTCTTTGCAATCTCGTTTACAATCTCTGCTTTTGTCATTTTATGTTTCCATTTGAATTGATATTGCAAAATTACTCATTTTATTCGGTAATCATATCCCCGTGATGCCTGAGTTGTCAATTTTACCCCTTAAAAAACTTTGTTTCCCTCTTATCAATTCTAATTCGTCAGTAGAACGAAATTACTGACAAATTATTCGTGCCATTTATATAAAATGGCTCCTCTACATTGAACGGTTCTTGTTCCCCGCGCCACCTGGTCGTGGTTTACTGGCGCGAAGTTTGGCATCCGGGAGCACGGAAAAGGCCCGGCCTTGTTCCTGCGAGATTTTCCGGTCATACATAAAATCATCTTGGAAGCCTTGTCCTTGTCTCCCTTGAAAGATGCCCCCGAAATGCGCAGATAAACCTCTCGCGGCGGCACCGGAAGGAAACCGAAAGTGAGGGAAACAATACATATAAGAACTATGCAGACAAAGAGAATGACAGTCGAGCAAGGGAAACGATGCGGCATAAGCCGTTTCCCGAATTTCCACAAAAGCGGCAGCATACGTGGAATGAAAAAGTTGTACTATGGCAAGGACGCGCTTTTGGTACGCTGCGGGCAATATATATACAACGTGACAGCAGAACCCTCAATCTACAATCAGGCAACTATATAAACAAAAGAAATATGGCAAAGAAACAGATAATCTGGTCAAGCGACTATTACATGAATGACGAGGCGAGAGAGGAATACGAGAACTCACAGCGCGAGCTTCTCGATGACGATGGATATTCCGTGTCAGACCGCATTTGGACGGAAGTGGTCGACGGCTATCTCTCCGATGAGAGGATGAACCTCGACCAAAAGGTGGACGGAGTAATCATCGCCTTTGCAGACCTCGGCCTGTGGCGTGGAAGAAGACAGGGCTACAGGATACTCGGCTCCACAATCAACGACATCTTCAGAGTTTCCGAAGATGATAACGAGTGGTATGGCGACGGCTTCAATATCCGTGGCAGATTGACACACCACGACGGAACGCATCATGTGCTTTACCGTGTGGCCAAAGACCATGACGATGCAGAACGAATAGCGGATAAAATCTACAATCTGGAGATAGACGAGGCAGGCTTCAGAAAACGCACTCGCTCACTTTATCCATACGTGGCTGCCATATATGGGTGGAAGAACAGACGTTTCAACAAAACCCCGAAAGCAGCGGTATGAAAAAGTACAAATATATCAGACGGATAGTCGGCAAGGCAATTTCCTTGCCGACAAACAACGACCAGTTTACCCTCTATAATCATTTTGTGGAGATTCAGAGCTGCATGAGGGGATTTTTCGCCGCGACCGTATATGCCGGGATCGACCGGTATTCAGGAGAGGTCGCGACTTTCAGTTTCGATTACTGGAGGAGCCACCTCTATGTGGAGGCAACTGAAAATGCAAGAGTGTCCGAAGCAATTATCAACGCTTTCAAACATTATTATCCCGGTGGTATCTCGATAAGCGATGACACTCTTGAGGAAGATGATGAATGAAACCTCTGTGATAAGAAATATCGTGAACCCATTTTTTCATGTGGTTCACGATATATACATTTGGCCTGCCCTTTTATAATCATTCAGAAAAGTTCTGAACGGCCACCAAACATGACATTCCATATGCCCCTTGTAATCACCGGAGAGCATGTGCGACCTATATTCCTGCGGAACAGCCTCTCCCCGTTGTAGATAACCGAGGATATCCTTTTGAATAAAAGTTTCTGCCTATTGCCTGTCTTATCATCGGATGAATACCTCCGTGGAGCATTTCGTCGGGTTTTATGATGCAAAGTTGGCATTGCCTCTGCCATCAGCCAAGGTCATGCGTGGTTTTAGAAAAATTCCGCCACGAAATGCCACAATCTTTCTAAAAACCTTGTCTTTTGGCCCCATTTGCCAATGCCCGGAACTGCTATCATAAACCCCTCACGACAGCTCCAAAGATGGAGTAAAGTGAGGGAAGATATTAACTCTAAGATTTTTTGACTATGATTTCAGAAAAAGAACTCGCAAAAACATTGGAGGATGCCGTCAACAACTTCTCCTTCAATCCCCGCAAGGTGGCAGCGGAAGTCCCCTTCATGCACCGCACACTCCAGCAGAGCATTTACCGGCTCTGCAAGGCTATCATCGAAGTGATTGGAGCCGATGACTATGCCACAGACTTAAGAAACCAAGCCGCTCACGATGAGGCTAAAGGAATAGTTGCCTACCTCAAAGAGAACGGTCGCCATATCCCAATGATTTAATCACCCCCAACAGATACAGCTATGAAGAAATTTTTTCTTGTGACAGTGCTGATTGAGTATTCAGCAGAAAGCGTGACAGACGCACACTACCTCTATGCCGACTTCAACAAGGCGAAAGAGGCAATGTCGGTGCAAATCGAGGAGGCCAAAGAGAACTTCGATGGCCAGGACGGAGAGTGCATCGTGGATGTAGACACCTGCCAGGAATGGCGCAACGAGGATGGCTACGGCTACACCGTGGGCATCGAGGAAATCACTCCCCAAGACTGACAACTATGGAAACGAGCATTGAGAAAATACCCACATACCTTATGGGCTATCTTATCAATGGCGACGCTACCGGTCTCACCGAGCAGGATGTCAACGAGGTTGACAACTTGCTCCGTGAACAGTCGGTGGAACTTGTCTGCCCTCCCTCTGCCGATGAAGACTGTCAGCCCTACTTCTCTTCCGTTCCGTGGATTGGACTGCCTACCGAGGTGGTTGACTGCACGGTGGTATACCGCATAACATAAAAAACCAAGAAAATGAAGAAGCTACTCCTAATACTGTTGCTCTACATACTTGTCGAGGGCAACAACATCATAGGCGACGGCCTCTATGTATATCATAGAGGTCAGCACGCCATTGAAGAACTTGCGACCAAGGTTGATGAGTATTATCCCAAGGTGCAAGCCATCGACACCATTGTTTCAAATGCCTTGACAAAGGAACTATATCAACAAAGAGCCGATACCATCCAGTCGGACACTGTCAAGAGGCGCAGACGGATTATTCAGAGATAATCTCCTGCTTGCCTATCCTTTGTCGAGGAATGTCATTCTGCCTCAATATCCGGTACAGGGTTGACTTGCCAACGCCTGCGACCCTCTGTATATCCTCTGTCGAGAACCCCGACAGGTACATGTTTATAACCCTTTCGTTCCTTCGTAAACGTTCTTCCTTGTCGATTTTAGGAGCAGGAGCACTGCGAGGCTTCCTTTTCTCAAATGGAAACTCGCGGATCGCCTTCAATAGATTGTTCTCAGACTCTTTGCGGTAGAGCCTATCTTCTGTATCAATATGCTCATCAACAGAGATAAGCCGCATATTCTTCAGATGGCACAACTGGAGCAGTGCGGAGAGATTGACACATCCCTCTACGATGTGGCTGAGCCTGGGAACGACTATTATGTCTCCGGCCTGGAGTTTTTGTACCAATATTCTGCGTTGTGGTCGGAAGCCGCCGTTGTCAGATGAGTCTCTGAATATCCGGCAACATCCGATTTCTGTCATCATTTGAAGTGTTGAGTCGGTTGCCGAATCAAAAATGTATCCGTATGTGGCCATAATGAATTTTCTGTAGTTGGTCAAGTTATGCAAAGTTAACTCATTAGTACCAATTTTAATCTTATGAGCCAGCACTTTAACTATATAAATATAATCTCCAATCATAATAAATGTTGACCGAATGGGAAAACATTTATATTCAGAAAACGCACATCTTTCAGAGCATCCGCTGATTACATGCGATTATAAATATTTTCGCCTTTCACAAAGATAGTTAACAGCTTGAACATAGCCAATTAAACTTCGATTTCACGAGTTATCTTTGCTGTCGATAAACCAATTCCATAATCGTAAACATGACAAACGAACCAATCAGCAGATTTCTGGAATGCGCAGCATTCAAGCTCCCGGAAGTCATCAAATCAAGACTTGAAGACAAGTCCAAACGAGAACTATACAACGATTACGCACTCCTCGTATTCGAGCTTCCCGAACCTATGACTATGGAGAAGTTCTGTGGAGCGATTGACGATTCGTGGGGTACAGAAACACTCTATCGCCACATACGCTCATCGCAGACCGACTTCGGCAGATCCATCTGCGCCTTTCAGGAACCTGGCACCGGTGAAATGTTCCAGCTCTGCGCCTCAACCAATCCGAGCGGCGAAATCACTTACGTTGATGTTAAGGTGTTCTACTCGATGGAGAGAATGATGGCCGAGTTGCAGGCTGAGCTGAAACGGATGCACGATGTGCCCGGAGAGTCCTTTTATCATCTTACGGAGGACGAGCTTGTAAGTTACTTCATCTGACGGATGGACGCATCCCTTGCCTCCCATCTCATCGAGGTGATAAACTGGCACCGCACATGGCTCAAAGCTGTAGACTTCGGTGAGCAGCAGATGACAGTCTCCGCATCCGGTCGCGGCATCAGCAAGTCGCTTAGCCGTGTGTTTCGTCTGGAAGTCAGGATTCCGCTTTACGGTTATCGCCGTGGCTTTATTCTGAATGTTACTGAGCAGCGTCTTGACGCAGCTATTGCCGAACTTTCAAAAACTCAGCTCGGTTTTGGTGAACGCTTTTCGTCCCTTTCCCTTACATTCAAAGATGTCAACCGGATATTCTCCGTTGCCTCATGGGATGCCATCGAGTTGGGTCTAGAAGATTAAACCATCACTTTTTTCAGATATGCAATTCATAGTCCATTTTTATCCGGCGATACTGACTATGCTGTCGATGTATTGCTACAGACGTGACTCTGCCCGGATGCAGAGATTCTACCGCCGCATGACATTCAGCGTATCGGCCCGAAAGCTCTTCGTATTGTCTATGATGCTTCTTTCCCTCTCTTTCAATTTCTGCTATCTCCAGTCATACGGAGCTGACATGCCCCTTGCGCTCGCCACCGTCCTGTGCTTCTCCATGTTCTCCTTCCGAATCAGTGAACGCGGCATCTATCGGCTGCAGAACCGGTTTGGGACGATACTGGTGTTTGTCGCCATACTGACCTGCGTCGTTGAACCCCGGGTCTGGCCACTCTCGATGAATCTTTTCATATTCATGGCAGGTTCGATGTTCTATCCCTCCGCCTATCTGATGCGGCAACTTGAGGAGCCGGCTTCCTTTTCCAGAATCGCCGCGCATCCGGCAACACTTATATCCGGATATTACTCCCGCTGACTTCGGGAAGGTTGTCGTTCTGCGAAGTTAACCGACCTGCCGGAATACTCTCCAAAACAGGCCTCCGGTCTCATGGAGATTTTGGTTCGTGAGACAGGTCGGCTTCCGATGCAGAAAACAACCTGTTCCCCGAAGCCGGAGAGAAAATCTCTCGAAGGCAGGGAAACAATAAATACCGACAGCGATATGAAAAAAGATTATGTGTTGAGTGTCGCAGACACTATCCGTCAGCAACTCCTGTGTCAGACCCCGATGTCCGTGCTTTGTTCGTGGGGGGCATTACACGGATTCACCGCTACAGTCTGCAAAGGAATGGCAACCCTGATGTTCAAGGTGAACGGCAGACTGTTCAAGGGTCATGTGCTTATTGCCTACAACGAGATGGACTATTACGAAATCTATCTCAAGGATAACAACGGCATACGTCAGCTCCATCCCGAGGCCTGTTTTGACCAGCTATGCGAGGTCATAGACGAGGCTATCGAGAGAGGAGACAACCCCGAAGAGTATGCCGAGTTTTGTGAGCAGGAGAAAGCAAAGCTCCTGCGCGGAGAGATAGGCTGAGACGGATAGGCCGAAATGGGATGCCTCCGACCGGAGACGGCACGGGGCATCCCTGTCTCCGGGATATGGCGGAGGCATCTCCGTTTTTATCCCTTTCATTTGACAACAACCTTTTATAAAACTCCCAAAACAATTCATCCAAACCATCAGATAAGTTTATGACGAAAAACATTTACAACCGCCTGACCTCGCAGTCCCGTCCAAGGGCTGTGAGACTCACCCCGGAGATAATTGAATATCTCTGTGTCCCGACAAAGCAGGGAGCCTCCCGGCTCCTGGCTTACCTCTCGCTTGTGCAGTCCGCAGTGGAAAGCACGACACCTTACACGCCGCTCTATGGCCGGACATTCGATATGGAGGCCGGACAGCTAGTCCTCTCCATAACCGACATGGCGAAGCGGTGGAACTGGGCGCGTGAGACAGTCCGCAAGTTCCTCGACCGCCTTGGAGAGTTCAGACTGCTGTCAATGGAAAAACTTGACCGATGCACTCTTGTGACCATGAATCTCGAATGGCTCGATGACGGATATTCGCATGTCCTTGACGTGCCGTTCCTCTCTTTTGAGATGCCGCATCCTCTTGCCGACAAGATGTCGGACTGGCTTTCCGGCGATATTGCCGATGATGAGCTGCTTGAGGAAATCGGAGCGGCCGTGGAAATTTTTGATGGCGGCGATGCCGGTGTGTCGCCGAATCTGATTGCCGCATTGCAGTATTCCCTGATACGGCAACTTATCCGCGAATGGGCCATGACACATGAGGAAATTCCCGTTACTCCTGACAAGAACTGCGGGGAGATTATCACTGAGATATTCTTTTCCCTTATGTCCGGCAACTGGAACCTGTGGCTGTGCCTTCTCGACAGTTACAGACCAGGTGGATCTTCCGGAACCGGTCTTTCCGACGCTGGCATGAATACTCCTCTTATATCTGACGGTCGGGCGATGCTCGACAGCCTGTTCAACCATCTGAATGTAGTTTTTGACCGGGACACGGTCTGACCGTGCCGTCAGACCAGCTTGCAGGCTGGCATAAGCCGGTGCCCCGGATGGCTTCCTGAAAGCTCAGGAACGTGCGCTGTGCGCCTTTGCTGCTGTAATTCTGCCTCCGCTTCGATGAACCGGGCCGGGACGCTTTATAGCCAACGCGCTTGCGCGCTGTTGCCACATGAATACTCAAGTGGGTAGCCTAATACCCCCTTCCGATTAAAAATCGGAAGGGAGTTGCCGTATCCGGCAGGCCAATACGAGCAAGCTCGGCCCTTATAAAATCACATTTTAACACCTTAATATACTGTTTATGGCAAGACAGGTACTTGACTTCCATGCTTCGGCTGGAATCACCTCCAACCAGTCAAATGAGCATCAGAGACGGTGGTCTGAGCGAAGTTGGAATGTCGCCATCAAAGGCGGCAACTATGACCGCACAAGAGAACGCCTCAATTTCGAGATTGCCAAGGGCGACGTTGTCCAGCCGATTGACAAGACCAAGTCCATTCCCCAGCGAATCAAGGAGACACTTGCTGCTCGTGGCATCGTAGATCCCAATGAGGAACTGAAACGCAAGGGAAAGGAGCCGAATCGACGCACTGTTGTAAACATCATCTTTGGAGGAAGTCGGGAGCAGATGCACCGTCTGGCCTTCGGCAATCAGGAAGTTGATTTGACACATGGAGCAGACAATTCCCATATTACGCGATGCTCTGACATCGAGGAGTGGGCAAAGGATGTTTACAAATTCGCATGTGACAAATGGGGCGAGGAGAACATCGCCGGATTCTATGTCCATCTCGATGAAAAGAATCCGCATATCCACTGCACTCTGTTGCCAATCACAGCCCGCAACAAGTTTTCGTTCAAGGAACTGTTCGCAGGCAAGGACAAAATCGAATTCAAAGAACGGACACTCCAGCTTCACAATGAACTCGCTGTTGTCAATGAACGGTGGGGACTCGGTCGAGGACGAAGCATCATGGAGACCGGGGCGCGACACCGTTCCACAGAGGAGTATCGTCGCGAGCTTCGCCAGCAGTGTGATGCTCTGGAAATTGAAATCGGCGACAAGCACGAGACACTTCGAGAACTCTATGCGGATATCCGTAAGGCGGAGAAACGCTGCAAGGGTCTATCAACAATGGTGGGCAATCTGGAAACCAAGGAGACCGAGCTAAATGCACAGCTCGCTCAGTTGGAGGCAGACCTCTCGTCCGGTGCAGGTGACGCGGCTGAACTCCGTCGCCGCATCGCGGATCTTGAGGACAAGCTCCGTGTCACCACATCATCACTTGCAGACAAGAAACTCAAACTGAAGAACGCAGACCGGCAACTCGCCCGGCTCCAGAGCGAGCTGCAGTCTGTCAACGAGCAGAAAGCCAATGCGCAGACGCAGTACCGGGAGTTCACGGCGGATAACCAGGCGCAGATACGCATGAGGTTGACAGATGCGATATTCGGCAAGGCCGTCCTCGACATCCGCTCCCTGTTGTCGGCGATGCCCCCGGAGCAGAAGGCGGCATTTGACGATGAGTTCCTCATGGCTCTCTCCGAGAAACCGACCGAGATTCTCAAGTGCGCGATGTACCTGTTTGCCGGATACGTCGACGGGGCCATTCAGTTTGCAAAGGGCAGCGGCGGCGGTGGATCCGGTTCCGAGCTTCCGTGGGGCCGAGACCCGAATGAGGACGACCGTCATTTCGCCTACCGCTGCATGATGCGTGCCCACCGCATGCTGCGTCCAGCGACAAAACAGGTCAAGCGGTAACAGCCACTATGTGTGCCATAAATCAGTGCCTATAATATGATTTGCATAAACAGTCTTAAATAAAAGGCTGTTAGTCAGCGAATAATTTCGTATTCTATATTTATATTGTTCCTTTGTGTTCAAATTCAAATCAGATGAAACGACAACTATACATACTTACCATCGTACTGGCGGCATCGGCCGCCGGTTCTCAGGCGTTTGCCAATGCAGACACCCGTATCAGTTCCATAAGGAATGTGGATGAACTATTGCTGACACCTGAGATCTCATATAATAAGGAGGTGATTGAATCGCCGGGATGGAAAGGAAACTGGTTTTTCGGCGTCAATGCCGGAGCAAACGCCTTTGTCGGCTCTCCTAAAGGATGCGCCGATCTGTGGGGGAGAATCAAGCCGCATTTCGGTGCCTATGCAGGGAAATGGTTCACACCTACCGTCGGGAGTCGGGTATCTTTCAGCGGTTTCCAGTTGACCAACGCTGATAAATCAGCCAATGATTATTGGGGACTTTCCACCGATTTCCTATGGAATCTTACCAATGCCTTATATGGCAACGGCAGCCAATCCCACATCGGAATTGTGCCGTATGTAGGTGTGGGGCTGCTTCATAACAGACAGGCGCAGACAAGCCCCTTTGCACTCAGCTATGGAGTGATGGCTCAATACGGCGTTACCTCCAGATTGAAACTCACCATGGAATTTGGCGGCAAGACCACATTCTCCGGGTTTGACGGACTTGGCGATGTCAACAGTTTCGGGGGTGACAACATCCTGTCTCTTTCGGCCGGTCTCTCCTTCACATTCGGTCAGAATGGCTTCCGCAAGGTGATCAATGCGAAACCGGTATTGATTGACAATGCCCGGCTCCGCGAGACTCTCGCAGAACTGTATGATGAAAACGGCAGACTGTCGCGCCAGACTTCCAACGATACCCGCGTTGTCGCCGAATTGAAGAAGATTCTGGAGATTGAGGGATTGCTCTCAAGATATGGCAATCTCTTCACATCGCAACCCAGTAAGAAGAAGACTGATGACCGGCGTTATCCGGTGAATGACTATTCGGGGTTGAACAAACTCCGTACCCGGTTGAACGGTTATCATCTACCGGAAAAGAAACAGCTTCATTCAAGTGAGGATGTCGATAATCTCGATGACGACTTCACCGGTTTTATTGATGACATCTTCGCTTCCGGTGCCAAATCAGATTCCATATCGTTATCCGGCAATGCAATCGGCAGTGGATTGGCTGGAGATGGAATACACAATCCCTCTGAATCCGGCAAAGGCATGGGAAAGGAGGGACTTGCCCTCAATGACTATCTTTCCCTTATATCTTCGGAGAAGCAATGCATCGGAAGTCCTATTTTCTTCTTCTTCAAACTCGGCACATCTGAATTGACAGATGCCTCCCAGCTCGTCAATCTCGACGAGATCGCCCGAATCGCCAAATCCTACGGACTTGCAATCCGTGTGACGGGAGCGGCCGACAGTGCAACCGGAACCACAGTCATAAACAATAGCCTGAGTGACAACCGGGCAGATTATATCGTATCGCAGCTTCAAAAACGAGATGTCGGCACCTCCTTCATAACCAAAATAAATAAAGGCGGCATCAACCTTCTCAATCCGGATGAGGCCAACCGCCATTGTAGAGTAGAGCTACTGTTGCAATAATATGTTTGAGTGTTAGATTAGATTGTTGATTTTGCTTTAGTTGTTAGACAGCTCGGCCGTGAGGTCGGGCTGTCTTGCTGCTTCTTTTAAATACTTAAATCCAATAAAATATCCATGTTATATACCAAGGAGTGATATTTATTCAATTTAGAATGACAAAATGTTCATAGAAGACCACGATTGTGATTGTTTTTTTGAAATTTATGAGTTAACTTTGTATATGGGATTATTGACAGATTACTGTCTTATCCGGTTGGTCGGCAGAATTTTCAATATACTTAGGACTTCATCATTATATGTGGGTTGCCAAATGTGGCAGCTTAACCTATGGTGGAAAGGTCCGTTTCCCTTTCTTTCCCTTGATAATTCTTGCTGAACGGCTTTTACATGTAATTATGGTATTATGACATGTCACAACGTAGAGAAAAATCATTGAAGACCCGGGCAGAGATTCTCAAGCAATGCTATCCTCTTTTGGCGACGGGTAGTTGGGATGCTATATCTGTATTGGAGCTTGAAAAAGCAATAACACAGACAAAGGGGGCGATTGCCTATCATTATAAGAACAAGCATAATCTGTTCCATTGCATTATGGATGAGCTTTTCTTTCCTGTGTTTGAAATGTCTGAAAAAGCCTGGGAGAAATTGAGCAAATGCACCATATCGAAATTCCATCAGAAATACAAAACTCCTTTTGAGCGAGTCAGAGATGATTTGCAGCAGAACTATGGTATAGATAATCCATCCCAGGCATTGTTCAATATCTTTATACAGGGGTCAAAGCATTATGAAGGATTCTCTACAAAGATCAATGATTCCATGAAGCTGGAACAGGAATATATGAGCCAGATAGTCGGAGGTCGGACAAGTACACTGATAGATCTGAACCGGGTTTATATTCAGAATATCGGGCATCTGTTTATAGAATCGTTGGATTTGTCTCTGTGATTAGTATTAAATACAAAGAATAGGCTGAACTCATTATTCAGCAAATGCCTTTATTAATCGTTTATCTGAATATGTTCATCAGATGAGTTTGTGCTCACCGACGTTGTTGTCACTATGACCGTCAGACCTACCCCTATTTGTATTTATGAGATTGCCATTTTTGTCACACTGATAGGTATGTCCGTATAGGCATGGGCCATAGATGATTTGCAAGAAAATTATGGTATTAACTACCTTATGATTGAAGAAGTTTACTTTATGAGCAAAAGAACCTATGGGGTTTCAGGAACTCTGATATACATTAACCCAATCTACATTGAAAACATTGCGATATCTCTGAATCAATATCGCAAAATGAATATCCACATAGAAAGGCATATTATATTGTATTTCGACGCAATAAATCCAACACAAGGCAAAATGAAATAATTTTTCAAAACCGTTTTGATATTAAAAGTATGAGGCTGCGTCAATTACGATACAACCCCATACTTTTAGCGTTATTCTATTTGAATCCAATCTGGGAACTCGATTAGTATCCCGTCAGGATTGAATATCAGCTCTATAGAACTTTTATCTCCAACAACAATTCCGTTTGAATCGCAAATTGAATTAATAAGATAATAGAGATGTATAGTTCCATTAGCTTCTTTTACAATATTATTTTCTTTCCCTAAGAGAAACCTAACATTTTCAATTGGCTGACCAATTAGATGAGATTTTGATATAATTGAATCAGCCATTTCAAAAGTCCGTTTTTTAAGGCAGCCACAACTATCATTCTTCCACGTTTCAATCATCGAATGAAGATTGTCATAACGTGAAATAGATTCGGTAGAATCTTGTTTCTCTTGGGGATCAACCTCATTTCTAACATTGTTTGCGTTGCTACAAGCAAACAATGTTAGAAATACCATGTATGAGAACTTGCAAAATTTCATTTCTTTCTACTAGGATAATATTTCTTTGTTCCCGTCTTGTCGAAAATTACATTTCGAACTGTAGCATACTTATTATTTCCAAAATTCTCCATATAAGCATCATCAACATTTTGGGGCGTCACTCGTCGTGCGTTTGGATTGACAACTCGTTTACCTCCTTTATTTTTAATTGACCAAAATTTTCCATATGGAGTTTGGCGCGGAATCATAATATCCGGACGACTAGTTTCATTACTTAGATCCTTTTCTGGATGGGATAATCCAAGTCCATGTCCGAACTCATGAGCAGCGGTAGTCGTGCTACCCAAATCATCCTTGGTGTTAAACCAAAATGAATTACCTCCACCATAGCGACCATCCGATAATGTATAACTTGAATCACCTTCAGGTCCATTCTCAACTCTAATGAAATTATTCTTCGCACTTGTATTGTCATTTGCTAACTTAAAAGCCTCCTTTTCCGTAACAGTCTCGTAGAAAATCTTGAATTTAACCTTATACTGTTTCCCCTTATAGTCAATACTAGCGTGAGCACCATTCCATTGTGAAGCGATTCCAGCCGCAATTTTCCCAGATAATTCAGAATTGGCAGCACCACCGTAAAAATACAGTTTTGCTGTAACAGTTGCGACTCCGGTCTTCTCATCATAGACTACCTCTCCGCTTTGTCCATCATAATCCACAAATTTAATAGGATTATTGTATGTATACATATAAGATGTATAGTTAGGAAAATCCTCTTGTAATGGATCCGTTGACATCCAAAGGCTAAGGCGTGGTTCATAGTAGCGAGCACCGTAGTAGTACAGACCAGTCTCCTCATCAAATTCTTTTGCGTTGAATAGATAAGGAGTGTTCCATACGCTGTTGCGCTCCTCTATGAAGACTTCGCCAAAAGGAACGTACTCGATGTGCTGCACCACTTCACCGTCAAGATTGGTGATGAAACTGGAGCTACCGAGATGGTCGGGATGATAGAAGAACTGGAGATTCTCGTAGTTGTCGGGGTCTTTGAAAGACTTGGCAACCGCGCGGCTCTGAGCCTTCCTCATTGCCTTGGCCTGAGCAGCCTCCAACGTGCCATCATTGCAGCAGAATCCCTCGCCATCGGCATAATTGTTGTTGTCCGTGCCGTTGTAGGGAACATCAAAGAACGTGTAGTGGTCTTTGATTACCTGTTGCTGTGCGGTGTACTTGGACTTGTAGTCAACCGAGAGTCCGTCAGTCTCGCTGCCTGCATACTCTATGCGGCGCGGGTCTGAGCCGTAGGAGGCGAAATCGCCGACCTTCGACACAATCCTCTGTGAGCCTGCGTAGATATGCTTAGTGTAGCGACCGCCCTGATTGGCGACAAGGTAAGGACTGACATAGAGCGAGAATTTGGCGGTGTTTGTCGAGCCGCCGGAGAATACTCCGTTGACATAGACCTGATCGCTTTCGCCGGACGTCTTCACGGTACGCTCACCATCGGCATCATACCAATAGTTGGACACGAAACCGTTGTCGTCCACTGAAAGCAGACGGTTCTCCTCGTCCCAGATGAGTTTGCGTTCACCTACACTGTTGTCCTTATGTCCGTCGTTCATCATACGGCTCGTGTTTACATATACAAGGTTTCCATTCTTGTCGTATGTATAAACGTGTCCGTTTTCGACATTGTTCCCTTCCGGGGTCTCCTCAGTGCGGTAATTAACATCCTTTACACTTTCAAGCTGGAATTTCTTGCCTTCTTCCGTGCTGTAAGTATAGGAGAGGTCGTAGCCGACATTGAGGGTACCGTTGAACTGAACGTTGTCCTGCGTCAAATGCTGACGTTTGGAAGTTATACGGTGCATATTGTCATAGCCCATGTTGAGGGTATAGGACGCAGATTTGCTGTCAGCCCCGGTGTATGTGCCGGTTGCCGATGCAAGGCGGTACAGTCCATCGTATGTATAGCTGTGAGACATCTGACCTCCTGCATTTCCACTCTGCGGAAGCGAAGCACCGTTTACCACCGAAAGAACATTGCTCACTACGTCAAACGTATAGGCATTGTCCATGATAGACGTACCTCCGCTGTTCACGGCGAGATTGCTGAGACGGCGACGGTTGTCGTAGGTGTAGAAAGTCTCAGCACCGTTGCAATACTTCAGATAGCTGCGCTGCTCAAACTTGTCATAGCCTAACTTGGTGATGTAGTCATAACCGTATGACTTCTCGCCACGGACTTTTTCAAGAAGCCCACCGAGATTGTAGGAGTATGTTATCTTCTCCTCGTCAGGATAGATCATCTCAACAAGACGGTTGTGGCTGTCGTAAGTCCACTGGGTGACGTAGGTTGCGATAGCTTGATTCGGAACGATGAGAGTGCGGCGTGTCTTTGTCACCTCGCCCATCTTGCCGTAGAAGTATTCTATCGCTCCGGTACCATCCTCGCGAAGCATCAGACGACCGATGCGGTTGTGGGATGCGTTGCGGCCACCATAGTAATACTTGACATTGTTCTCAGGATGGTCAGGATAGCTGATACCTGTCAGACGGTGATAGTCGTAGGTGTAGGTTATCATCTTTCCTTCCTCAGCCATGTTTGCCGTCTGCTTGGTCAGCACGTTGCCGAGAGCGTCGTAGGTGAACGATGTGATTCCGCTTGCGGGATGGTTGACCTCCGTGCGGCGGTCGCCCATATCGTAGGTGGAAAGTGTCTGGTTGCCCTCGGTATCGGTGACTTTTACAAGTCGCTGGATTCCGTCATATTCAAATGTGGTCGTGATTTCACCATCGGGACCTCCCTGTTGGATAGACTTGACGGTCTTTCCGCTTCCATTGGTATAGTTCAGCTGATGATTATTCAAAGCATCCTCCACATCAGTGACAAGAGCGGTGCCATCCAATGAATAGGTATAATTTGTTCTTGAACCGTCAGGAAGGGTTACGGTCAGAGCGCGGTCAAGAACATCGTATGCCGTTATTGTCGGGTCTTCGCTGTCAAATGCGGTATTAAACGATGCCTTTGAACCTGTCCCTTCAGTTACGGGATAGTAAGCCTTGGCGACACGACCGAATGCGTCATAGACATTGCGTCCGCTGACAATCATCACTGTCTGGTCGGATGCGCCCGAACCCTTGGAAGCGGTTGTTACAACACCATCTTTCTTGACCTGCACGGGGCGACCGAAGCCGTCAACGAAAGTGACAGTCTCAAGATCATCGCCCGGATGCTGGGAGTCGTAGTGCTTGGTGACGGCATAAGCTGGAGCGGATATACCGGATTCACCGAACTCTGCCTTGGGCTTATACTCAAATGCTATGATGTAAGGAACACCTGTCGCAAGTTCGTTAGGCCCGCGCACTTTGGTGACACGGCCCACGTTGTCAATCTCTGTCTCGTAATAGAAATTGTTATGGTCACGACGTTCAAGTGCGATACCATAACGATAATCGAAATTACCGGCCTCGCTGCGATAACCCCAAGCATCGTCGATACGCTCGACGTACATATTCATCTCCGGCTCGTAGCGGTACTTGTACCACATACGCTGTCCTGTGGCATTTGCCGGAAGGGTCTTCTGCGTGATGTTGCCGTAACGGTCATACTTGTAGTCGGTGACAGCCGTACCGTTGCCGAGCTGCTGTGAAACCTGAGTGAGATGGTTGGGATATTTTGTATCGTAGGTTGCCGACACATTATGATACATAGTGCCATCACCTCCGGTCACAACAACATTGGTTGGAAGCCCGAAGATATGTTTTCCACTGTTGGATGTGTACTGGATGTTCGTTGCATAGTCGTATGCACCGCCTCCATTGCTGCCGAGTGTTCCCTTGTCGCTGTAACGGTAGGATTTAAGCTCACCGTGGTAGCCGTTGAGATAATACTCGTTCCATGCCTCAGAAATGGTCACACCGGAAGATGCTCCCTCATATTGTTTGTTGGCTGTATAACGCAAGGGAACAAATGCGGAAGCACGGTCGCTGTAAATTACATCTTTCTGAACGAAAGAGTAATCATCGGCATTTGCCGTCACACTATAAGCGTCATACTCGTTGACGGTCTCGGTGAACTTGTTGCCCGAAGCGTCAGTGACGTAAGAGGCCACAAGGTTGCCGGATGTGTAATAGTTATCAACTACAAATTCCTGAACGGCCTGACGGTAAACGCTTGCACCGTTTTCGGTGTCAAGGCTCTTTGTGATGACCTTGCCGAAGAATAGCCATAATTAAGCCGGACTTTCTTGTCAGACAAAACCTTATCAGGAAGTCCGTCGCCGTTGACATCCACAAAACCTTCAACTGTTTCATCTGTATTCTTGGGTACACCTCCGGAAATGGAGACTTTGGCAAGAATATTGGTTAATCTGTTACCTTCTGAATTTTTAGAAGCTTCTCCAGAAGTGCCAGTGGTCGTATTACCGCTCCCTTTTGTCATATTAACGATATTCGAAACAGATGCAACAGGACTGCCACCATATCCCCAACTTTGTGAGGCGTTGTCAGAATTAGTATTGCCAATTCCTCCTAATTTCTCACCGCTTAATCCACCCAAAGTATTGGTGTATTGGATTGTTCCTCCCGCAATAATATCAGGATAACCGTCACCATTCATATCCATCATGGAAACTTCTGACTTTCCTGAACCATTAGCATCACTGTAGGTTATACCCATTGCTCCGGATTGCGTAACAGTGCTTTTGCTTGATGACACCTGTGTAACTGCGGCTGCACCTGTACCCTGCAAATGCTCACCGGATATTCCAGCAATGTCAACATCATTATCCAAAGGATTTGTTAATACCACATCCTGCTCTGCAAGTCGGGCTGAAGACATTTCGTCAGCGGTAAGATAAATTGAGCTATGCTGACCTACCCAGCGGTCAAGATTTATCTGATCAGTTCCAATGGGGGTAAACGGCAAAGTCAAAGGATCGACTTTTGCGTTTTCATCCTCCGGGAGTTTCAAGAGGGATTCATCAATCGGTTTGGCATATCGTCCCTCAGACGCATTATAGACAAATCCGCCCCAGCCACGATAAAGCATACCGAAGCCTTCGTCCTGTCCGTAGGAATAGAAGCCGGCATCAATGGTTTCCGGTAATATAGACAGACCTCTCCTTATTGAAACTGCACTTGAAACAATGGATGTCGATAATGTCTCCGGGTATGAATACTCAAACCAAACATTATCGGTACCTATATTTTTAAGTTCCAGTGAGTCCGGAGTTATCACACCATTTACAACCGTAAAGTCTTTTTTTGCTATTAACCTATCGGTAGCCTTTACTGTTAGGATTAGATTTCCTGAAACAGAAGTGTTTCCGAAAACAATTTCAGGTTTTACCGTCACCAATGTATCAGTTGGAAGGAACGACTTTGATTTTCCTTCCATGTCCATCTTCGCATATGTCAGGTAATGTGGCCCAATTTTGATATTCTGGTCTATCCCGGTTGAGTCCTTATACAAAACTTTGGGACTCCACTTGATAGCAGACCAATCAACATTGGATGTTGAGGAGATTATGAAACTGATGTTCGGCAAACGCTCAACATTAGTCACATCAGCGACTATATCAGAATCTACAATATCCTCCCAGCCATATTCTTTACGGAAAATCTCTTTCTCCTTATAATTCGGATTCTCATTACCATTCTCATCCAAACGTTCATTTGATGCCATGATTCGTATCACGACATCATCTGTAGTCTGCGGTTTTGAGAAATGTCCTGATATTGAGAAGTCGCAGCCGTCATCGACATTCACAATAGTGTTCACATCGTAGATGGCACCATCGCTTGGCTTATATTCAACCGAAGACAAGCTATTTGGCATCAACTCACCTGCTCCCGTATATGTAATTACAGGAGTCCATTTCACATTGTCAAATGCACCATTGCTCAGCTCAGTGTTACCAGACTGAACACGGAAGTATATCCTGTCATTTTTGTTGACTGGAACAGATTGTGCAATAGCATTGTGAATAGACGCATCTCCTTTGGAAATTGACATACTCCAAAGTTCAGAACCACCTTTTTGAATGGCAACTCTTACACCATCTGCTTTTTCGTATTCATCTGCATCATAATCTCCGGTTGGTGTTATGAGAGAAACCTCTCCGGAGATATTGATCACACCTGCTTTAGGGGCAACCCATACGCGAACCATGTCCTCCATCGGAGAAGACGCGACTAATTCAGCCTGTTCATTGGGGTCAATCTCAATAACAGATGTATCAATCTTTCCTCCATATATAATGGGACTGGGTGTATCCGCACTGCTCAAAGTAAACGTTGGCACAGCATTTCCCTGTGCATCATATTCAATATGATTGAAATATACTTTACCATTAGAAACAAGGTCAACAAGTCCGTCACCATTTATATCGGAAAAATATTCCGTTACTTTAGTTTTGGTCTTGGAAGCGTCAACACCGAATTGAGCTGTGAGAGCCTGCCATCCAACCACGGCCTTGCCACCCCCTGAGTTGGTGGAACTCTTCGTTGTGGAGAAATTTGATATACCAACAACCCGAATAGGATCACCATATACTATTTCTCCATTTTCATCGGTTCTTATCTGAGGACGATAGTATAATGCACCATTTTTACGATATACCTTGTCGGGCAGTCCATCTCCATTGAGATCTATGAACGTTGAAAGCCCCTTGCTGTTATCGCTGGAGTAATTATACGAACCGCCGACGGTATTACTTTTCCATGCACTGAAATCAGACGGGCCGACACCGACATAGAACGAACCACTTGTAGATGTGCTGGTAGTACCACCAAGAGCCGTAGGTTTGTCGCTAAATCGACCACCGGCTACCTGCAAAGGATTGATGAACCCGGCATCGAGGCCGTCGTTGTGGGTGTTCCATGTTTCAGATTCAGAGCTGAACGGCACATAACCGTTGCCCGATTGAACATCATCGTAGTAGTCGAAAGTCTGGAAAGCAAACTCATTGCCGCTGTCGTCATACTGACGGACGCTTTCAAGCATATCCTTATGGAAAGCACCGTCAACATACGAGAAGGCATAGCTGCGCAGCCCCTCGCCCATGAAGTCTATGCTGACTTTCTCAAGCAGACGGTTGGATGATGTGAGGTAACCGTATCGGGCATTGTTAGTCTTCTGGCGTTTTTCTTTGCCGGATGTGAATGTGACAACGGTGTGTGACTCCTCACCGGTGTTGCCGGCGGATACTTTTGTAAGATAGATGGCCTTTGCGTTAAGCCCACCACGAACCGCTTCGTCGGCAGTGGCATATTCGTATTCAATCCAGTCACCGTGGGTTTCCTCCACGCGGCGCAGTTTCCACTCGGAAATTACCTCGCGTGTATTGCCGTTGATGTCGGTTATCGTGCCTTTGAGAACAGCACCCTCGCCGCCATAGGTGTACACCACGCCCTGCTTGTCGGTGACTTCCCAATAATAATTGGCCGGGCTGTCGCCTTTGCGGATTATGCGCGAGAAATCTCCACCCTGACGTGTATAGAACTGACGGTCAGCTTTGCGGGCTATGCGGTCGCCACGGTGGGCAACGCTCATCGCACCGTTATCATCCATCGTGGAGAGCATCGAGCCGGAGAGCGAATATGTCTCGGTCTCCTCCTCCAAGTTGTAACGGGGAACACCCCAGCGGGTGTCAAGTGTGATTGACGGAACGGAAAGATCCCATCCGTGACCGAGCCATCCGTTTCCGCCGTCGCTGTTGTAGCTTATGCCCAGTGAGGGAGCCATGCCGTTGCGGGCAGGAGGCATCTCGAAGGCATACTGAAGATTCGCCGAACCACGATTGTTGGCCGAGGGTGGAGCGATGATGTTGAGTTTGGCTGTCGGGGCGGCTGCCTTGATGTCGTTCATCATGGTCGGCGCGAAGCCTTCGGTCTCCGGTGATTCGGGTGCCTGAATGACACCGTTGATCATATCGGTAAAGTGAGTGGTCTTCGACACGACACACGCAAGTTCCTTGTCAACCTTCACACGGTCAAGGGCAACCCAATGACCCTTATCGGTATCGTAGTAGAACGTGCGTATGTCATCTTCCGTATAACCGCTCGGAATCCTTGTACGGTCATACTTCAGCCGTATGGTCGCACCTTCTTCAGTGAAGTGTGTGCCATGAGGGAGGAAGCGGTAACCATCGCTCTCACCCGTGACGTTACACATGGCAAAGTCCAGTTCAGGTAAGTCGATGCTGTCCACCGCGGAGATGGAAAGATTTACCGAACGCAACATACGTCCCTCTGCCACAGCAAGAGAGCCGCCGGCAACGGAAATGCTGTCTGACTTCTGTGCCGTGAAATATTTACTGACTGATCCGTCGGCAGGATTCTTGTAGGCCTTTGCCTGTTCCGATTTATTGTTAGAATCGGTTTCAATGACAGTTGCTCCCGTCTTTGTATTACATGACGCAACCTTTCCCTTCTGTTGCGGAGAAGAATCACTCTCCATGACTTCCGTCTTACCGGGCGATATACCCGTGGATTCGGAAGATATGCTTATGCCGTCGTTTCCGGGTGAGTTTCCGGCCTCTGCGGAGCTGCCCGAGAGGAACCATGCACCCGACAAACCTACCGCCGAGAGTATGACGGTGGCAACGGCTATTTTGTATATCCGTTTCATAATGATGGTTATTATGTTGAAAATGTGATGTTTGCTACTATTGTATTACTGTGCAATAATCTTTTTTGTGTGTTCTCCGTCAGCAGTTATCGCCTTTACGATATAGACACCCTGCATCGGCACGGAGAATTGTTTGGTCTTGACCATATCGCCTTCCATCTCGCCTTGGTAAACAAGTTTTCCGGATGTGTCGAAGACCATGAGGGTAGCGGGGCCTGATTTGCCTCGGTCAAGAACTGCATCGAAGATATTGGCCATGCCATCCTGCGAACGGACTGTCAGCTGTTCGTTAAGCTCATCAAGTCCGTTGTCATGATTGTCATGTTCAATCTCACCTATGACATAGGGGGATTTCGGTTCTATGCCATTGGGAAGAGTCGGGTCGCAACCATTGCCGACATATACCGTATAGGTGACGGTGCTGGTCTTGGGCGTTTCAATCTGCACATTGCCGTTTGTCTCGAAGTCCTCCACCGGAACACCGTTGATGGTAAGACCTGTGATATGAGTATCTCCACGACCGTACTTGATGCACATACGCCACAGACGCAATGTCCATGCGCTCTTTTTCAGCACTTCCTCTCCATTGTGATACCAACGTACATATATGCCGCTGATTTTCATTCCGAGAGTATCGCCGGGCTTGATGCTTACGCCCTGTGTCAGACTTGTGTAACCGTCAATGATGAAATATGCCTTGTCATTACGCACATCATATCCCCATTGGGTAATATCCTCAGCCACTGAAGGCTCTGCGCCAATTCTATACCATGATCCTGTTTCGGTGACAGTCCATTCTACATCGCCGCCTGTAAACCTGCGGTCAGTGTGTGAATAGGTAGTATATAGAAGGTTGCCTTTGCCGTGGATGTCATTGCCACCGCCCTGTGTCACTGTAAGCGTATATTTCCCGGTCGCAAGGTTGTCAATTCTATGCGTAGCCCCCATGAAAGAGCCTGAGGCGACAACATCATCCTTATTCATGCCTACGACACTATCAACGGTCAGAGCATATTTATATATAGGCGTTCCTATATTTATGCCAATATCAACATAGCCGTCTTTCTGAGGCACTCCGTCGAGGCAGGTAGTGGGTGTGACATCAACATCGGCGGATATGCCGTCGAAATATGCAAATGTGAACACATCTGATCCAGAACCGTCTGCATCCCATAATATATTATGGAACATAGTTTTACCTCTTGACACATCCGGCGGAGTACATCTCACCATAACGGTGTTGTCGCTGTCGAACGTACCCTCTCCGGTCGGGTCTATCAGCATCACGGTACGGTTGCGGCTGTAATGATAGAATTCCTTCTCCGGCGTTAGATTATGTGCGAGTTCGGCAAAATATCCGGTCTCGGTCGCTCCATTGGAACGCACACCAGTTAACAATAATGGAGTGGAGGAAGCCTCGGAACTGATTATACCTCGGAATACGGATGATTTAAGTTCCTCTGGCAGATTGATAGTATAAGACTCGCTTCCTTCGCCATCAATACGAAGATAAACGACACCATCGGATAATAGTACTGAGACATCACTGCCGCCGGCATCTGTGATAAGGTTCGTTGTCCCCGCCTCGCCTCCTTTTATAGCTTTTATGCTGCCATCTGTTCCTATACGGAAGCCATAAGAACATCCGTTTTCACCAGTCTTGGCAAAACCGACATCAAATGTTGGATGGGATGAAGGGCAAGAGAACTCGATAAGTCCCATGCCGGCAATAAGGTCGGGAGTCATAACGTAAGCAGGAGTATTTTCCGCTTGACTGATGACATCCAGAAAACCGTCAGGCGTTACCGTCATGCCGGAGCCGGTCCAGCGTGTTGCTGTGGTGTCTGCCGCGGTGGGGAGGTTTGTCCTTACCAGCCATGTGCGGTTCATTATGTGCCAGAGAGTATCATTTGGTGACGTATATGTTTCAAGTGAACCGCCGTCGTCACCCCAGAATAGAGATAGCTTGTCGGGAAGTGGATTGCCATACTCGCGTCCCATTACAAGCAGGTGTGCCTCCGAAGGAAACCCATAGGAATTAGACTTATGGAAGCTGTCATTCTCAGGAAGCGACGTGTACAGCGGAGCCTCCTCGTATGATGTGGCCGAAACGGGCTGGTTGAAGTCTCCGGCATTGTTCCGTGACACGGCAGTCACACGGTTGTGATATACACCGGCTTCATCACGGTCCCATACAAGATTCCCGTCTCCGTCAAGATAAGAATCGTTGAGAGTGACACCGTATTTCATGGCGAGATAACTCTCGGCCTTTCTTCTTTCTCCCGGTGTCAGAATGCGGTTATAGACAAGCAGTTCAGGTGAATATCCCTCGAAAGCGTTGTTGCCAAAATTGGAAACGTCGAAAGGCCCGTTGAAATGTTCGTTTGATGTGTTGTAAGTTCCGCCGATGGTTATGGTGCCGCCCGGTCCGCCCCATACCGAGGTGTTCGGGTTGGCAGCGCGGTAATAGGTCAGCACCTTCGTGGCATGTTCCTTGAAGATGTCAAGAGGGATGGAGTCTTGTCCTGTGTGGCGGAGATCCTCGCCGGAAGTGTCGCCGTAGTCAAGCGGCTCTATGGAGCCGGGGCGCACAATCTGGTCGTTGGTGACAAGACTTCCTCCGCCGTCACCGCTGGCAACACCGTAGATGACAGACTCACCGGTGAAGGAATAAGGAGCGAAGACTCCGATGATGGTTCCCTGCGTCAGCGGTGAGCGGCGCAGGTCGCTCCATTTCGGGGAGTCTCCCTTTGAAAAGTCAATCGCGGGATTGAAATTTAGGGATTTGAGCAGATTCCGGCTTTGCGTGAACACATAGGTTCCCACAGCCCGGTTTTGCGCGTACTGTACCGTCGAGTCGCCCGCTACATCGAGCCATTGGTACGTCCCTTGCAGATTACTTCCGACCGGAACGGTCTTGAACCATGCGTCCACTCCCTCGACACCGCCGGGTGACCGAGCGAGTAAAAACAGGGCTGACAAACCACACAGGCCGGAAAAGAGTAGAGATTTCTTCATAAGCACTTTCCATTTTGATGTGATAGATTAATATGTTGATTATTATAGGTTTGTCAGCGAGGATTGCCGCTATGTTCTTCTGTCAGGACGGGGAATACATCCGAGTTGCCTGACCACTAAACGCTATTGTGCAGCAAAACTACATCGCAAAGATAATATATTTTACATTCAGTTCATAATTTTTCGCACATATATTTTAATATTTAACATTTATTAATATTATTACTATTGTGTGGTTCGGTAGCATTTTGAGATGGAGAATGGACACTCACCTCACCTCATACTAAGTTTAGTCCTTTCATTTGATAGATTTCCCTATATTTATGCTTATAAGATAGGTAATATTAGTATTTTATCAGCTAAATTACTTCCACAATCCCAAGACGACTGCAGTAGGGAAACACCAGCGCATTTGAATTTAACATTTTTTACTATCATTCTATTTTAAGCAAATAAAACCACCGATATTTTCAAATGACGGTTTCCAATAAACAGATTGCGTATTCGCCCTAACATTCAATACAGAATTTAGTAGAACTACTTCCGTGTCAATGATTACGAAAAGGGGTTGTGCAATATTGCACAACCCCTTCGAAGACCTTCATTTGTTGATAAAAAATTACAAAATCTTATCAATCCCAAATGTCTACTTTCGATTCCATTTTATAAGCCCATTCAAAGTTTGAAGGGTTTGCAGGAATATTTTTGTTATAAACTCGACCGGACATATCACAGTTGATGATGAAAATTCGAGTTACACCATCAGATATGTAATCACTCTTGTTTGTTGGTGTGAATCCAATTATACCCGTGGTACCATCCCAGCCCATTGCATTTTGGGGAGCTTTATCAGAAGTATAGTCAGCGGGTACGGCATAAGTACCAGGTTCAATTGAAAGATTTTTGTGAACCTTTACATATCTGCCAACGTAAATAGCGGGTGTCACTCCGTATTTTTCCCAACTGCTGTTCAATAGATATTTTTTCCAATCTGTTTCAGGCTCTTGGCTATCATAACCATACGCGCGGAGACTATTGGTAGATCTTGAGATATTGTCAAATAAATTTTCTGATGCTTTATCTGTCAAGTTTGATACATCAGATAGATCTTCAGGAAATATCTCATAAGTGGTGGTGTCAGAAAGAGTTATCATTTCTCCATTTGAGAGAGAAATAACCTCACCGAGTGCATTTTGTTGAGTCATACACAAGGGCTCTTCTTCAGTTGAGTTGCACGCGCTCAACAATAAACATAATGTTGTTGCCAAGAGGGAAATTAATCCCATCCATCGTCTCGAATTAAAAAGTTCCATGTTAATTTATTTTTACTATTATCAATAAATGAAGGAATATTTATTGCAACCGGTTTTCGTTTTGAATCATATCCTATATGCTTAAATCCGGTAGTTAGCACATTCAGTTTCCTATTAGAATCATGATATACTCTAAAAGTTTTAGGGATGATGTCGGGACAATACCCCATGTGTTCCTCGCCAAACTTTGGTACAATTCGCAAACCTTTTGGCGTCTCTGACAGATATTTAACATAAATCATTGTCGACACATAGTAAGGGACATTTGGAATTAAACCATATTCTTTAATCCAATTCCCAAATTCAGCTATCACCCAACAACCTATAAAGGATTGATTATAATCATAAACGGTGTACTCTTGATTATTCAAATAATCTATTTTTTCTACACAGTTGAGATTATATTCTCTTGGGAATGAAAATGAAACATCGTGAACAAATTCTTCTTCTGTTGAATAGAATCGTTTATATTTGTCAACCGTGATAGTGTTTCCATCCATCATGGTAATCTCACTTAACTCATCTTCTGAGTCGCAACTGCAGAGCACACAAACAATCACTAATAAGATGCTATAATATTTCATAATGCTTGCGAATTAAACTTACATAAGCCAGTGTAGCAATATGCTTTCTCCATTGGAATATGGATAAGGCATGAAGCATACCACTAATAGCAGGGTCAGAAAGATTGCCACGATTATCACTGTTCCCCACCGCACAAGAGCGGGAGGAATCTCGCCGAGTAGATTTCGGACTTTCTCTGAACGGAGTTCAATTTGAGGTTCTTTTTTCATATAAGCTTTGATTTTTATTTCAATATTGCACTTTCACTTTCCACTCGTTCATATTTCGGAGACTTTGTGGTCTTCTTGCCATAGTCGAAGCTATATACAACCTTCAAAGTCGCATACTGGTTGTATTGACGATTCCAATTGGTCTGTGAGAATGAGTAAGTCGGCGATGAAAGTTCGTCAATAATATTGTTTTTCATCAAAAACAGATTGTTGGCATTTGCTTCAATCGCCCAATTTCCGTGATTCCACATGGCAGACAATTGGTATCTCCAATATGTTTTTCTGCGTATCTGGTAATCAACCAAATCTTTTGTCGGTGTTGACAACATAGCTCCGAAGGAAAAATTACCGACATAATAATTCACTATCATCCTTCCGCTGAATGATGTCAGGTTTCGATGCTCCACTCTGCCACGGATAAACTGTTCATTCCATTGTCCGGATACATTGATGTTAAGAGTATTGGATGGCTTATATGTCAATGATACATCTGCTCCCGGTCGATGATAGGTGCAGTCGTCGCGGAATGTACTGATAAGGTTTCCTCCACGGATATAATAATCAGAAACTATGGCATGGTTCTGATAATAATACGATACTCCTGCCTGTAGTGCGATCTTATTGAGGTTCAAATTGTAACTGAAGCGAGGACTCAACAGGATTGAGTTATCCATATCAGGATTGCCTTTGAGTATTATTATCGGGTCAATCTGCTGTTCGACATTGTTGATAGTGTTTATTCTCGGATAAGTATTGCCTAGCGCGAAAGCGAACTGAAGCTGCTGCTTCCTATCTATCATATATGCCGCACTTGCCTGAAGGCGGGGATTGATGTGGTTGATTGACTTCAGTCCTTTCAACCTATATGTAAGAAATGACAGACCAGGATTGATGTCATAGAAGAATCGACCAAGTCTTTGGGAGTAATCAACAAACAGGATAGTTTCCGAGGAACGTAGATTCTGGTTGTAAATTGAACTGCCGGAATAGTCTGAATCACTTATTCTCAAAAATTCGTAGAGAATGAAGGCAAGCCTGTTGCGGTGGCTGAATGACATCGAGTAGTTGGCGTTCAGTTTGGTATAATAGTAATCTTCCTTGACAAATGATTTGTAATAGGCATCCCCTTCGTTATACTGACGGTTGTAATCATTCCTTGAGAAATATCCGTCAACTACATAATCAAGTGTTCTTGTTTCTGAAAATGTGTGTAACCCATAAAAATACAGGCTTGGACGCATTGTTTTATTCTTGCTGTAAAGATTAAGGCTTTTGCCACTATTTGAAGCGGCATCTGCCAGACAATAATCTACAATGCCGTTGCCAACATCATTTTTCTTGTCATTCCATGACATGCCTCCACGAAGCATCCAGATATATTTCTTGCCACGATTGCTGATTGAGGCCTGCACATATTCCTCCGTATCGCGATTGCCGGCATTGCTGTATGAGTTGCTCCTGTTTAATAATCCTTTGGGAAAGTTGAATGTTTCTTCTTCATGTAATGATGATTTAAAATTTTCCAATGCGTATCCAGCCCATAGGTTTATGCTTTTTGTTCCTGTTACGAACTTGGAAATCAAGTTATAATCACCGTAAAGATAGCCGACACCTTGCGCGGCATCAAACTGTGTATATCCACCGTTATCGAGTGTTTTAAGTATAAAATTGATTGCAGCAGCGTCTTTGGCGTATTTTCCGGTCGGGATGTCAAAATACTCCACCCTTGCAATATCTTTCGGTCTCAACGACTGCACCTCGCGAAAATCCGCCTCACGACCGTCTATGTATACGGTGGCAGCTCCGGCCGGAGTTGCAACACTGCCGGTAGAGCGGTTAACATATATTCCCGGGATCATGAGGTTACTTAACAAATCATATCCTGTAACAGCATGTTTCCGTTGCTCTTTAGTCGGAACAGCGAGAATGTGGTCATCCTCACGGGTAAGATACGATGCAGAGACTATCACTTCGTCAAGCGATTTAGTTCTTATAGTGTCAATATCTTCAGAACTGGCTGAAAATGCACATAAAGACGTGAATAAAAAAATAAATGTTAATGTTATTTTTGTCATACAAATTCAATGAAGGTCATTCTCCTGAATATAGTTCAGAAGAATGACACAATTGGTTAGAACAAGACTATACAAGATTGTGATAGCAGCTGCAATATCCATAACCTGGAGGTAGACATACTGCATCACATGCTTTCTTTTCCTCTTGCATTGTTGTTTGTGTGGCTCCAAGCCCACCGCGAATCAAGCGCAGAGCCTCTCTTGAGATGCTCTCCTCATAAGCTAAATGAAGATCGGCATCCATTGGTCTGGCTTTCTGGATGACTGTAAGATTTACTTTTTTCATCAGAATACTAGTTTTTTGTTGATTCCTACTCACTTTTAAGGCTTTTCGGTGACTCCTTCAATATTTTCAGTTCATAAAACGACTCAATGAAAGCCCTTGTATGAGTCTTTGCGTAATGGCATACTTCATTCTTAGCTCCATAAAACTTGTTCATTATTCTTGAATGTGGACATCCCCCTCCACATATTGGCAAGAATGGGCATGCTTGACATTTTACATCATCAAATGGATCATTCCCAACCATATACTGCGATAGTATATCAAGATTGAGGTTTGTGGCATCTAAAATATTGCCAAAACTCATTCTTTTGTATCCGGTATCGGACCAGCACTTATAAAGAAACCCTTCTGGATCTATGAGTATTCCATTTTTGCATCTAGCAATACACTCGTAACTATTACGAACTGGAAGAAGTGACGGTGCTTTAGCACCAAGTCTATTGTATGATTCCACTAAATATTCTGCTTGCTCATGAGTGGTCATTGCATTTACGCAATGATTGTTACACCCATACGAACCTTTGACAAATCCTGCATAGACAAAGAATCTATCACTATTGAATTTATTTCTTATATTTTCAAAAACGTCGCAAAAGGAGTCTCGATTTGTCGCATCTATATTTACACGAATCACTTTAGTGATTTCAGGTACTTTAGCCAATAACTCCAAATTATTCATAATAGAGTTATATGAGTTTAGTCCGCTAATTTCACCTCTTCGAGCGTTGTGTGTAGTCTCAAGCCCGTCGAGTGTTACAAAAACAGAGTCGATATGAAGTTCTGTAAGTTTTGATATTATTTCTGCATTAAACCCGACTCCGTTTGTTACAATATCAGCCTTATAATTTTTTATTGTTGGTATTGATAATATTTTTTTAGTCAAAGATTCTATTCTCTCAAAGTATAGCAACGGTTCTCCTCCAAACCATGTTACTTGAAGATTCCAAACACTTGAATGTTGTTTAATGAAATCTACAATCGCATCTTCCACTTCATCAGACATTCTTATATTAGGATGAGTTTGTTCAAAGCAATAGCTGCAGCGTAGATTACATTCCAATGTTGGGGCTATTGTCAATGCCATGATTGAATTATCCATTCTGTGATAATGCTTAAGCAATTTCAATTTTGCCAGTTCTGTATCATCACTATCTGTGATGATAATATTTTCCGACAATAGCGTCTTGGTATCATCATCCAGATCTTCACATGATATTTTGTTATCACGCAAGTCCATGAGGATTTTTGCGTTTTCATGGTCTAATTTCCAAAGAAGATTGGAAATAGTATTGAACAGAAAATAACAGGAATGTTTTTCTGATTCAATAAGCAGACTGTATCGACTCCATTTTTTCATGCTAGTTACCTAATTCCAGTTGATTTTTCACTAAATTATAATATGTGCCTTTCTTCTCTATAAGAGTTGAATGGTTTCCAGTTTCTACAACATGACCTCCATCAAGGACTATAATTTGGTCGGCGTTCTTGACAGTTGAAAGGCGATGTGCCACCACTACAACCGTGCGTCCTTTGTAAAACTCGTCAAGGTTTTCGACGATTGCTCTCTCGTTTTTCGCATCAAGCGCGTTTGTCGCTTCATCGAGGAAGATGAAATCTGGGTTCTTATATACGGCCCGTGCAATTAGAATACGCTGTTTCTGACCTTGGCTAAGACCCACACCATCGCGTCCGATTAGAGTATTGTATTTTAGCGGAAGCCCCATGACATAATCATGGATATTGGCAATCCGTGCTGCTTTTTCAAGGCGTTCCACATCAATACCGCCGTCATCGACTGCTATGTTCCGGGCAATTGACTCTGAAAAAATGACACCATCCTGCATTACAACGCCGCAGTGACGTCGCCACCATTTGAGGTTGTATTCGTTTATGTTTCTTCCAGCTATGGAGATAGAACCTGACACTACAGGATAGTAGCCAAGCATCAGCTTTATCAAAGTGGTTTTCCCGCTTCCAGATGCGCCTACAATAGCTGTCACTTTCCCTTCCGGGATATCGAAAGAAACATCTTCTATCGTTTTTCTCAGAGCATGAGGGTCATACTTGAAATCAACATTCTCAATACAGATTGATTTATCAGATTTAAATTCAGTCGTCTGGTTTCCTTTAGTCTCCTCATTTTTCCCTTCATGTATCTCATTGATACGTTCAAGGGAGATCTTGACATCCTGCAGTGAATAGATGAACTGCATAAACTGCTCCACCGGAGAATTCAACTGTCCAATTATATACTGAACCGCAAGCATAGCACCAAGCGTCATCTGCCCATTGATTACGGCAGTGGCTGCAAGCACGGTGATGATTATGTTCTTGACCTCATTAATAAAGATGCTTCCGGCTTCTTGAGTCTGTTGTAGCTTCAAAGATTTCATCTGTACTGTGAACAGGTCAGCCTGTGTGTCCTCCCATTCCCATCGGCGGCGTTGTTCGCAATCCTGCAGTTTTATTTCCTGCATGGAGGTTATCAATTGATATGTATTGTTCTGGTTTCTTGCCTGTTGCTCGAATAGCTCATAGTCCAGCACCTTCCTTTTTCTTAAAAAGGATATGATCCACATACCGTAACATACGCTACCTATTGCGAATATTCCGAAAATAAAGGAATCATATACGAACAGGACTATTCCAAATATAATGAAACTAAGGAAAGTAAACACTACATTCAGCACCTGACCAGTAAGGAAGTTCTGGACACGGGTATGGTCACCTATTCTCTGTAGCAGATCTCCCATCAGTTTTGTGTCAAAGAACGACATCGGCAGTTTGAGCAACTTTATGAAAAAATCGCTCACAAGGGATATGTTGATCCGCATGGAGATGTGGAGTAGCAGCCATCTGCGGATAAAATCCGTTGCCGTGCGACCTATGACTATCATAAGTTCTCCGAGAAGGATAAGCCATATGAAGCCTATGTCTTTATGCTTGATGCCTAAATCCACAATTGCCTGAGTAAGGAACGGCATCAGCAACTGAAGCACACATCCGAGAGCCAGTCCCAGAATTATCTGTGTGAAATACCTGCGATATTGTTTCAGATAACCGAACAGGAAACGAAAAGAACGTTTTTCTTCCGTTTTCTCATAATCATGTTTATAGAATTCCTCTGTCGGGGTCAGTTGCATCACAATCCCGCTTGGCTCACCGTCTGTCATGGAACTCAGCCAATGACTTTCAAACTCTTTTTTTGTGTATGTTATGAGACCCTTTCCGGGATCAGCCACCTTATACCGTTTGCCGTTCTTGGAAATTTCATAAAGCACAACAAAATGTTCCTGATTCCAATGCAGGATGCAGGGCAATTTTATATCACCAAGCTCATGAGAGGCTGCTGCTGCCGTCATAGTTTGCAGACCCACACATGCAGCTCCATCTGCAATGCCGAGCATGGAGACTCCTGAAACATTGGCATGGCAGAATCCGTCAAGATATTCCAGGCTGTACTCTTTTCCATAGTGCCGGCATATCATGGAGAGACACGCCACTCCGCATTGCATGGAATCATGCTGCTTGACCCATTTGATTGCTTTTGAACGAAATAGATTCATCATTTTTTCAGGTATATGGATATCAGGAATTCCCGACCACGGAGCTGGCTCGACCGCTCATATTGGGAAAGCGTCCCATAAGTCGTGTATGTGTAACTTTTTTTATTGAGAAGGTTTGTCACGGAGGCTGAGATCTCAATCCGTTTGCTTATGTTGAAGGTTAGCTTGGTATCAAGCATCAGCATCTCCTTGTATCTTCCTGTTTCAATCTGATTATGGTAGAATTCCCCTCCGGCAGTCCATGTTATCAGAGGGCATGGAGTAAGCGTAACATTGCCTGAGTAAATGAAGTTATCGGATCGACGGCTATCCATATCCGATATTTTCAAAACTGAACGGTCCCACGTGAAACGCAGGGTCCAGTTGAGTATGGAGGATATGTTTCCATTGACTGACGGAGAAAGTGAATAGGAATCACTGTGATAATCCGTCCCGACACCTTGTGAGAGGATATTGTTCTCCATCCTGGTGTAATTGCCTTTGAGTCCGACTGCACCCCTCATGAAATCAAGAGTCTTGCTTACATTGAGGAAAGCCATTGCATTTCTTGAATCAGACGGTTGGGGACGATAGGAATGAAAGATATAGTCTCCCACAATATTCTGGACGGTGCCGAATTTGGATCTGTTCCATCCGTATCTTCCCATGGCCATCAGAAACACTCCGCTTTGTGCGTTCCTGTAATTATAGGACAATGACAGAGATTGTCCCGAGGAAGAGTAGTAATCATCAATTCCGGAACTGAAGGAACGGTAGTCTGTGAGGATAGAGGAGTCATGAATGTCATGCAGGGAAGCGGGTGAACGGCGAGCACTGCCACGAAGGGTCAGAGACATCCTCGGAGTTATCCGGAATCTTGCGGCAAGAGATGGAGACAGAAAGAATTCTGTCCTGTTGCGCAGCCCGCCGGAGAAGAAATATGAGTACAGATTCACGGGCAAATTGAGTGTCAGTTCCAGTTTTCTGTAACTCCATTCAAATTTCGGTGCCGCGAATACGCGCAGATAGTCAGTGGTAAGCTCCTCTTTATCAATAATGTTCTCATTCGTTACTCCCCATAAGTCCGTGTCAAGATTGCGGAAATATCCTGTTACGCCAGCTTCAAGCGACAGAAGCACCCGGCTGAAGACAAACCCGAGAGAGGCCCGCTCATCCGTATAGAAGGAATGTTGCTTTATGCGCTCTCCGTATGTCTCACCTTCATGGGAAACGGTCAGTCTTTCGGGGAGTGAGTTCCATTCATTGCGGCTTGTGAATGTCACAAGCTTGTTGTTGTCGAAACGTTTGATGACTTTCAGTAGATTACTCACGGAATATTCCGGCATCCTTGCGGTCTGAGTGTTTGCAAGAGTACCTGTGGTGTTAAGTGTCAGATCATTCCATGAGACATCGGTTGACAGTGTGTTGTTCAGGAAATACGTCTTTTCATTTTTTTCGTATGAAAACTTCCCTGTTATGGCATTGCGGTGTGCAACTGAGTTCCTGTCTTCAAGGATCACTCTGTCGCCGGATTCAAGGATATAAGTTGTGCTGCTTGCACCCCTGGCTTTCACACGGTCGTTGTTATAGTCGATCTGCGCCTTGAACTCGCCCCCTTTCGAGGTCTTGAGCAGATGACTTGACGACACCATCCACGACCTGTTGAGATAGCTCCGGTTTCTTTGCAGGTTCGGGGTAACAGGGGTTGAGAGTGATATGTATCCCTCAAGACTCTCGTCCGATCTGTCGGATGTGAAGTCAATAAGCTGGTCAGACAGGTTGATACCCGTATTGTTGCCCTTGAAGGTCGTTATCATCTGGTACCTACCCGTCACCATCATTGTGAAGACATCTCCATGCCATAAAGCCCCTTTAGGCTGCTGAGACCAACCGCCAGCAAGCGTTCCGTGTACAAGGAATGTGGCTTTTGACCTGTTTTTCATTTTCAGGTTTATAGCTGCCTGATCGGAGAAGCTGAGTCCACGTAAAACCTGCATTGGCTGATGGTTCTCCATCACCTCCACAGCCCCTATGTCATCATGGGATATGCCATTTGTTGCTATACCGTATTTACCCCCGAGAAGATCATTTCCCTCAATATAAAATCTATTTATTTCCGTCCCCTGATATTGAATCTTGCCGTTATTTGCCACATCAATACCGGGCATACGCTTCAATACATCCCCAATGGTCTTGTCCTGCTTTTGAGCGAAACTACCTACATTATATGTAATGGTATCTCCATTTTCTCGGATGCGGTCTGCTTTCACCATCACCTCTTGCAGCTGCAGCGCTCCTTCCTCCATAAGAATAGTGAAAGGAGTTCCGTCAACCCTTGTTTTTGCAGTATATGGCTTGTAGCTGAGCATTGTGGCGTGGATGAAAAGGCTGTCAGCCGGCTCATTAATCTTTATGGAGAACTTGCCTTTCTCATCTGATGAAGAGAATCCGATAAGTTTGCCATTAAGATTCTTGGCAATGACATTTGCTCCGGGAATGGATTTGCCGGTGAGCATTTCAACCACATTGCCATTTATAACTGTCTGAGACATAATAAAGGGGCAACATGCACAGAGGATAGTTACTATAAGCAGATGTTTCATGTCTTGTTATTCATGTGGGTAGTCTGTTTCTTGGGAATCATATTGACCTTCCAAGGGCTTTGATTGGGAACCATTCCCATATAGGGAACTCATTGACGCGGAGAACTTCCCCTTTATATATTCTTTATATATCTTTTGAAGAAACTTCTCTCTTGATTTTATATTATAAGGGGTATCATTTATATAAAGTCGTATCCCCACCGGACCAATATTTTTGGAAGAGATTCCGATTGCCTGATACGAATAATGATTCTTGCTGTCATTTGCCGCTAATATCAACCCGGGAAGACCAAATAATTTCCATGGTCCTTCATGTACCGGAATTTCCGGAGAAAACCAGGCCTCCCATTTTCGGCCTCTAAAATCACACACAGCAAGCTGGCACTGGTAGCCTAAGATTTCCTTAGACTCTTGCCGTATCTCCCAATGTGGCATTTCAGTAGTTTCAACATATGAATAGTCATCGCCTGCGATGCTCCTGTATACCATTGTTTCGCCATCGTCCACGTTCCGGAAGACAAATTCTCTTTCTAACCCCCCAATCGGATTTATAGCAGGTTTCCCGATTGGATTCGCTTCGCGATAAATTTTCTCATGAAGTTCGAAATTCGTTTGTAATAAAGAGTCCGCCCACATTCTCTTTGTGGGATAAAACATCGCTGCCGTCGCCCCGATTCTCAATGTCATGGGATCGGAATGACATTTCCATTTCAGAGTGTCATCCACACACGTCTTGGTGTATTGTATTTCGAGTATTCCAGGTTCTTTATCCTTGATTATATCAGCATATGAAAACAAAGAACAGAATATGAATGTTGTTATAAGAAAGTATTTCATTCCGTGTAAGATTAAATGAAAAGGGGATGCCAAATAATGTTTTAAGTCTCATACATGCGCGAGTCAGAACACATATATTCGACATCCCCAATTTAAAAGGATTGGTTAAAAGGCGTTATACGCCTGCGCATTTTTCAAAACGTTTTGCCCAGTCATCCCAGTAAGCATCTTCCATTTTTTTATTGCCGCTGCTTACATGTGTGCCTGCTTCGTATTGAAGATACCACATGCAATCACGTTCTGAAGCGGATCCTCCATTAAGAGCAATAAGCTCAATTGATGAAATCTTTTTCATGATTGTAATGAAATTAATTGCGGTTTTACTCCTCTTGTACGCGGGAAGGATTTTGCGTTTGCAGGTCGTTTCAATGCCTGCCTCTCTGAATAGAATGATATCATTTTATTATGCATTTTCGTCAATTATTATAAACTCAATATCTTTGGGCGTATATATCTGAGACAGCAATCTATCGTTCAAGATAATCCGAGGAAAACCTGAAATATTCATATCCATTATCTCCTTTTCAAAAGATTGTTTAATATCAGAGAAACTGATAGTGTCTGTTGTCTTTTTTACTCGGGGTTGTGATATTCGACCCGCAGAATCATTGCTCCAAAAATGTAGATATTCAAAAAATTTATTCTTGTCGGCATAATACTGCTGAATCCAAATGTCGATTATGTCGGAATCTCTTGGCGTTGTTTGTCCAAGTATTATATTCCATTTGAACCTTACTCCCTTCTTTTGTAATTTCAGGAATTCTGATACCATCTTACGACAATGGCTACAATTTGGAGAAATCAAGGTAGTAACCACAGTTGAAGAATCTTCTTCTCCAAATCCAATAGGTGTTTTGGTTGGATTTGTAGGAATACTCTCTGATTGAAGAACCGCTTTTTTACGTTTTAGTTTCAGTAAATCGAGTCGCTCTGTCAGATAAGCACTCTCTTTTTGCTTTATATTGTGAATGTATTGCAATGTAATTGTCGTAACTGTAAACACACCACTATACACTGCGATGATATTCAATCTTATTGTGGAATAAGACCAATAGGGGGAAATTGCAATCTCAGCAGCAATACATAATAGGACAAGCATACACAAAGGACATATACTTCTTATTTTAACTTGTCCATATACAGAATATGCCAATATAGGTAGGAATATGATTATTGAGATAACGTAAAGAGAATCAAGGATATTTGTAGTCCCTAATATATATCCGATACCTATGCAAATTAATTGGGATGCAAAAAAGGAAAATGCCAGACAGCTCATGTTGAAACCGAATAGGGAACTATATGATGAGTTTTCCACTCGTTCACAATCAGTAACTTTTGAGATATGGCACAATCTGTCAATTAAGCTGCTGGACATTTCTGTTTTAAAATACAGGCATCCGCTTATGACACATCCTAAGAATATAGGCGTGTAATAAATGGTGTTAATTTTAAGAGTGTAAAAGCAAACGATAGATAACAGGATTATTCCGAGAATTACAGATAAGACGATTGATTTAAGATCTATGGCGCATTTGCTTATTGGGTGATTGTTGGTATAAATGACAATCCCATTCCAGTAATCCTTTATATCCTTTTTGTCGTTGACAATCCATTTCCTTTCTTTTAGTTTGTAGCTTTTTAGGCGATTTAATTTCTTGTCCCATTTCGCAATAACTAAATTTTCATGGCTGCCTGATTTTAGATGCAAAAGAAATGCTGTATCCAAATTTTTCAGATATTCCCAATCACATTGACCCGCTTGCGCATCTAACCCTGCATATTGTAACGTTTGTATGACAGACAAGAGGTTGGGATATTGAGGAGATGATTCCAAAAATATCCTTATGTCATTCTTGTCTATATTGCGCAAGAATAATTTACCATATGTAATCAATGTTTGATATAACATAATATTAAGAATGCTGGTCTATGATCGATGTCCTGATTCGTTATTTTATTTATGGATACGAAACAATCGGATAATACCGAGGGGGTTGCAGAACCACCTCTATCCCAATCAGTTTCTATTGTTTTCCTTAGCTTTTCATATTCTTTGCTAATTTTCTGTTCTCCATATAGAGAACCTTAATTGCTTTGATTCAACTTTTCCATATTAATGAAATTATTTTTTTGTGTTTAAAAAATCTGGTTCAAGTCCATCAAGAAAACGTGTGTCAGAATTGGAGGATATATTTGTCCCCATTTCTGCATTAAAAACAGAAGTTAAGTTCTTTAGATATTTATATTTTTCTTTCAAAAACCTAATTCTATCTATTTGCTTACCTTTTTTTGTCCAGTCTTCCTTTAATTTTTGAGTTGAGTCCAACCCAATGAGTTTAAAGGAATATAGATTGTCACTGTCGTGCGCCTCCAGAATAAGTCCTGGTAATCCACAAAGCACCCAGGGTCCATCGCTAATCGCCAAATCGAAAGAAAACCAGACAATCCATAACCGTCCATGAAAGTTACTGGTGGCTTTGTAGCATGTGTATCCAGCTATATCCTTCGTAGTGTCACAAACATTCCAATTGAAGTCTTTCTTGGAAGTTTGATATTCAAAAATATCTCGATCAATTACATCCTTAATACTAATTGTATCAGAGTTGTTGTATTTTGAAATTTTAAATGTGCTTCGTTGATGAGGGAATGAAGTTGCATTCGTTCCATCTTTTGAAATTGCCGCAGAAAACATCTGACGCCAAATTTTTCTTCCGTTTGGATCTCTTCTAAGAGAATCTGACTGATATGAGTAATAACTAAAGCAAAATGATTTATTTTCTGAAATCTCCAAATAAAGGATGTCATTCCCTTTTAATGAATTGATTGAATCCTTTGTGTACTGGAAACTATAGATTGCGCGATAGTTATTCTTAGCACCTGCTGTTACATAAGATGCTAATGACATTACCATAATCGCTATATTTAATACTGCAAACTTCATTGATCGTCATGAAATTATATGTTATAAGAAAAATACTGGGAAACTCCGCCTCATGCAAAACAACCATTCATTGCTGGTGTTGGCTGAAAACATATCTCATGAAGTGAAGTTTCCCAACATTCGGAGTCTTTAGCAATGTGCACTAAACGCATCAGTTGCTGCTTTCTTCTGATCTCTGTTCCAGTTGTCCCAGTTGTCCTGGATCATCTGATCGAGTGTGGCACAGTATTCTTCAACTGAAACGCCACCCTTAAGATCCAGAAGGTCTGTGGTTGTTAACTTTTTCATATGCTTAAGAAGTTAAAGAAATGCCTACTCATTACGCTTTTCGGCTTTTGCGCCTTTGTTCCAGTCTGGTCTGTGGGATTATTGTCGACTTTAATCTTTTCAGCTTGATAATAAATGCTATAGATTTGCAGTATGGTATATTGTTAGGCCATAATAGTCGCTGTGGCATACCAGTTATCAGATTCAATTCGGATATAGTATACTGAATGAGTTGTTCCTGAGAGATATAATATTTCATCCAGCGAGTCTGCTGATTCAACGAGATTCCCATGCATGTCATAGATAAATACGGTGGCATCGCAATCTATCGAACTGATAATCTCGATACTTTTGGAAGACGAATCATAGACGATGTCTATTGTCGGAAGACGCGCGGGAGAGCGTTCAAGACCGTTCATAATAGACTCGTGATTCCAACGATAAACTTCTGCACGGGTTTGACCTGCGGATGCAGACATTGTAAATAGGGAAATCATTATCCCGATGATGAGCATTAACTTCTTCATACCATTGCTGTTTTTTGGTTTGCATCGCAAAATTACATCGAGAAAAGTTTGCATCCAAGTGAAAAAGTTTGACGGTCAAACTTTTTATTATGCTAATAATCAATAAATTACAGAATGGAGGGGGGTGTTTTTTAAAATTAGCTGAAACCAAAAGTTTGACACCACCCGTCTTTTACCCTATTTTTGGGGTTCATTAGGTTGTCCGAGAGTCTTCCTTTATCGCAAGCCGTAAAATAAAAAAGACCTCTCCATCAGGAAAGGTCGTTATGAGGTATTCAACAGGGATGTATGCTTTATAGTTTCTTCATAAGGTTTCGGATATGAAGTCCCAGATTGGTGTCATTCTCATTGAGGCCAAGTTTTTTCCGAATATCGGTACTCATATGGTAGTGTCGTTTGACTTGGATGTACTCACTAATCTCTTTACCTCTTAAGCCAATAGCATACAGACATACATAGTTCAATTCTGACTCAGTTAGATTATGGTCATCCAGATATTTCATGAAAGCCGGGTATGAGGCTCTAAATGCAAGGCGGGTGGAATCCATGAAACTTTTCTTGTCTTCTGTAACCTGGTTTATCCATGTATCGTATGGCTTTGAATATGTTTCATTGCCCGAAATCTTGGCAGCCAGCAATCCATTTAATATTCCGATACGCTCTTGGATAGCATCTAAAATCGGTTTTGACAGTTCAGATTCTTTAAGCAAATCTTTTAGTCGCTCTCCCTCGGATTCAAGTTGAGAAATCTTTAACTGCATATTTTCAGCAGCAAGATTTTTCTTCTCGAGTTCCAGTTCCGCATTATGCTTATCAGTCTCAAGTTGTGATATCTTTAATTTCATATTCTCGGCCGCGAGATTCTGCTTTTCACACTCCAACTGGGCGTTATGTCTTTCAAGTTCAAGGACTGAGTTCTGTTTTTGTAGATTTTCGTTTTCAAGTTGAAGTCGTGACTGTTCCTGTTCAGAAATAATCCGCTTGATCTTCCCTAAACGAAGTTGGTAATAGATAATGCATATAACTATAATGAGAACCAAAAGTACACATAATCCCAACCAAATCTGCATATTCTTACGTTGAAGAGAGTAAAGATGGTCAATCTTTATTTCATGAAGTTCTTGAGCAACAGTCGTTTTCTGTGAATATATCTTAGAGTTTTCAGATTCAACGGTTGAATGGAAATTTTTATATGCATCAAGGGCTTTCTCATATTCCCCGTTTGCTTCTAAAACCTCAGGTTTAATGGAAATGTATCGAAAAGATTTCGACTTAGGATTATCCTGGTCAATTGATTCAAAAACCATTTTTGCCTTGAGAGGTTCATTCAAGTTCAGATAACCTAAAGTGATGTCAAGTTTGGTTTCATCATCGTACTGAGAGAGATCAGATATTGAACCCAAGATATTGTTAATAACACTATCGGAATTAAAACGAATACCGTAAGTCATCCTTACTCTTATCGATGCTTCATTTAATTCAGGATGTATTTCAATAAGTGAGTCTATGTGCGGCATGAGGCTGTCCGCCCTTTCTCTGCTTCCCAAACTAATGGAGCCATCCAGAGCACGGATAAGACTTGACAATTCCCGACGCTGTTCTCCAATCTTGTTATATAGTTCTGATGCACACAGATTATTTCTTACATAACTTTCCATTTGGCACGATTGGGCATATATATTTCCTTGAGCAACGAGCAAATTGGCATATGTAATAGTGTCCTTGCATTCATTTTTTAGATCTTCCGCTTTAAGAAAGCACTGCATTGCCATATCAAAGTCAGACTTGTTCAGGAAAATGCGACCTTGATAATAAAGGGTGCGCAATCGTTCATCGGGAGTACCTTTCACAAAATAATAGTCGATTGCCGGTTGAAGCACGTCAAAAGAGGTCGTGTCAATATAATTTTTATCAAGTGCCATTGACATCAGCAGCGCAAACCGGGCCTTTTCCTCCTCGCCTCCGAGTACATTCTTATCAATCGAGGATAACATAGTTAATGCGGAGTCCGGCCTGGAGTTCATAAGGCCCTCTGCCTTGTCCATCGTATCCCATGCCTTGGTCTTGTGGTCACAACCAATGAACATGACCGAAAACGGCAATGCCAATATCAGAAATATGAATAATATCAGTTTTCTCATTTTTTTGTGTATCAATGCTGCCACACCTCATATTTATCTGCAATTCTCTCATCGTAGAAGTCCTTTATCCCGATGCCGAGCAATTGCGCGATCCTCAATATCATCAAGATATCCGGCTGAGAAGAATTGGTACACCATTTGGACACTGTGGTCGAGTTGACCCCGAGCTGAGATGCCAACCACAAATTGGTGAGATTCTTTTCAACAAGAATACTTTTGAGCCTATTGATCTTTGCCATGGCATAAAATTTTTGCAAAGATAATGAAAATTTTTCAGTCGTAAATTATAAACGACTGAAAAATTGGATAAATAACGTCATTTCATTACAAAGACAGCCCCCAAGAGTAGTCAACCATCAAAAAACAGGGCCAGTTCCATGAGCCTGCGACGATACAATTGCTTACGCGTTTTGCCCTTGTACCGGCAGAAAGAAACATATTCCTTTTGAATATCACGGTTGCCGGAACGGAGTTTCTTTAGCAACGCACTGTTCCGGATGCGGCCACTGCCGACATTGTAGGCAAGACAAGCAAGAAGGAGGCTGTCACGACCGTAGGAGCGGTAGTATGCACATAGAGTTGAGAGGTCTTTGCGCAATATTCGGTCTGCCTCGGCATGGGAGTATTGCCGTTTCTGATACTTTTCCCCTTTCTTAACCACATGGCCATAGGCAATCGTCGGCCAATGCGCCGGTGTATGCAAGGTTTCATAATGACGGATAAGCACACACGCACGTTCAAACGGGTCAAGTGCCATGAGGCTTGACCTATGCCTGCCGGTGTTGGAGGCGTTGCCGACCAGCACGGTCAGCAACGCCACAAGCGATAACAGCCATCTCATCGGCCACGCCCTCTTGAAATGGCATCCTCCTCTTCCTCGGATTGTGAAATATCCTCGGACTCTGACTGTCTGTCCTCTTCCCCGACGATATGGTCGGAAAGCCTGGCCTCACCGTCACGCTTCAACGCTCCGAACAGGGCATTGACATCTACCTTGCGGAATGTTCCTGACGGGATTCCCATAGCGGCGATTTCCTCCGGTTCCTCCACCTTGGGTTTCTCCTTGAAAGGCACTTCATCTACAAGCGTCGGGGCAAACACGGCATCCTCCTGCGTATAAGGTCTCACATGCTGTCCGTTGTCGAGTTGCTGCTGAACCTCCTGCATACGGAATGAGATTACTGCGGTTGCTTTCTTGACATCCGACATTACGGTTTTGATGAAGTCAGGAGATTCCTGCAGATCCTCAAGCCATGATTTCAGGTAGGCGGCGGAATCCCCCTTGACATGCTTCTGTATGCCGTTCTGCTGACAGATGAGCGCAGACCCGAGTTCCGCCACCAGTTCCTCACGTCCATACTCCCTGTCCCCGAACCTTGCCGCTTTCAGACGATTCAGACGATTCGCGCTTCCTGTGCTGTGTGTCATCTCATGCAGCACAGTGCCATAGAAACTCTCTCCGTCCACGAACTGCTCTTTCAAAGGCACCACGATATGGTCTTTGCTGAGGGAATAGTAAGCATTGTCCTGTTTCTCCGGCTTGATCGGGCACACCCAGGCATTATTGGATATCATTGAATCAATGGCAGGGAAAGAAAACACCTCGCCCTCATGAACCGGACGTTTCAACGCACATTGCTCCTCCAGTTTGGTGTACAGGTCCGGACGCACCTGCTGAAGATTAGTCTGCGCCACATTGAAGACGTTGAACACATGGTTCTTGGGGAACACGTTGTATTGTTTCTTCTCTTCGTCAGTAAGTTTCTTGTAGTCCTCCCAGGGGATTTTCGCTTTGGTATCCTTGTCAATGACGGTGAATGTGGTGAGAAACACAGGGAATGATTTCTCGCCTTTCAGAACATGGACAAGCTCACGGTCATTCTCCTTGGCTCCCTTTTGTTCGGGGTTGAGAACCTTTTGTATGGAGTTGAAAGTACACCATACAGGAAGTTTGTAACCCTCTTTCTCGGCATGAAGCATGAGCATCAGGGCATTGCCCCCGTTGTAATGACGTCCAGTCAGATTGCGGGGCCACACCAAGGCTCCCTCGGTGAACCACGGCTTATGCCAGTCATCCTTCATCGACTTTATCTTATCAATCATCAGTTCGGTGAAGCGATCGAGAGCCTTGTCCTCGGCAGAGGGCTGATTTGGATTCTTGGAGTATCGGGACATCAGAACGGGAGCTTCTTGTATTCAGTCAGCTCCGCAATCTTGCAGGAGAAGTCAAGATTGCCGTTGAATGATGTGATTCGCAGCTCGCCCTTTGCCTCAATCTTCCCTTTGGGTACGATGAATGGCTCCATCGCCTCCGAGAAACGGACAAAGCGGACAAAGACACTGTAAAACTCATCGCAAACCTTGTCGGTAGAATAAGCCGAGAAGCGGAGGAACCGGTTCCCTTTCTTGTCAGTAGGGGTCACTATATCCTTGCACAGCGTGCCACGGAACACCATGTCGCCACCGATGCCGGACTCCGCCACTGGGTCAAGGTCGATGTTTTCGGCCGAAAGGTTGAAATACTGACGTTTCTCAGGCGCGCCCTTGATTTTCAGGATACCGTCAACAGCGACCCTGCGCCCTTCGGCAAGCGAGGCGACATCGGCGTTGTCGGCCGCGACACTGATGTTGATGTTCACGGCATCCCCTTTGGTCGCGGGCACGGCTACTGACAGCCCGAAAGCCACGAATGGCTTTCCTTCCGCTGTCTGTCTAACACTGGCGGCACGGTTTATGATGCCGCATACTTTCACATTGCATTTAATCATATATACTTGATTGGTTAGTCTCTGGAGATAAGTTTGATATAAAGGATGCAGGCGAATGATGTCTTGCCTATTTCAAAAAGAGAAAAGAATATGGCGTACCATAAGCCTAAATATGTATAGATGGTCAGGGTGATATAGCACAGTATCAAGAGCAGGACCACCAGACCGGTATAGAGAATAAGGCTTCTCATCGTTGAATCACTTGCGTTTGGTCATTACCCACATGCTGATTGAAGCTCTGCGACATCTGGTTGCCCACTACGATGTTGTTGACGATTCCGGCCACCCGTTGCTGTTTGGCCTCATTGCCAAGTGTGCTGTCGTTGAGCGCATTTGACAGGCGCGACAGCTCGGCATTGGTCAACTCGTGGTTGAATGAGGTCTTGTCAGAGACCACTGAGAGAATGGGATTGCCATTCTCTTGAATTGTCATTATGCACGACCTAAGACCGGGAGTGAGGGCAGTCAGGTCAATCCTGCGGTTGACAGCGGCATCGGTTGCCGCTGCCATCGCATCCTCCCTGTCCTTGCCGTCTATCTGGACGGCAAGTGCCATCAGCGACGTGAACATCGTGACCGCCATCTCCATCACCGGGTCATTGGAAGGGATCTGTACACCGCTGTCCTCGGATGAAAGGATTTTCTTCATCCAGTCGTCGGGCGACATATCCTGCGCTTCGGTAAGGTCATTGCCTTGCGCGGCTCCCATTTCAGGCTCTGCAGGTTTTGCATATTTAGCCAGCAGGTTCTCGCCATTGTGCATGGCCGTCACCTTGATGTTCCCTTTGGCGGCAATCTCCGCCAGATATGCGGCCGGATCAATATCCCTTGCCGTTCCATCGGCTGACACCTGCCTGACTCCGAAATGAAGATGCTCGCCCGTTGTCCTTGTGCCTGTGTTCCCTGACATTCCGATTTTTTGTCCGGCATTGACGGCATCGCCGACTTTGACATTGATGTCTGACAGGTGCATATAGGTAGTCTGATATTTGGAACCGTTAGGACGGTCATACTCGATGGTCACGCTCCTGCCGCCACCGGTATTCACGTTCTGATTGGCCTTCACCACCTTGCCGTTGTCCTCCGTGGCAAGAAGCGCGTCACCACGGCACTGTATGTCAATGCCCTTGTGGAACTGTTTCTGTCCCGGATTTACAGGGTCGTTGCGCATACCGTAAGGGGAAGTCACAAGCATGAATTCATCCCTTTTCACGGGGAAAGAGTAGCCTGAGGACTGCTCCTGTTGATGTGTTGCTGCCACCGGACCACGCTCCGCAGCCATCCTGTCATATCTGGTCAGATCCATTCTGTCAATGACAGATATTAGGCTCGACGCATACTGCCTGGAGCTGGCATAGCCCGCCTTCTGCAATCCTCGGCACCAACCCTGATAATCGTCAATCCTTAGAGCGAAGCACGGTGCGTACCGGCTGTTGTTTTTGAGTATCAGCGAGTGATGCTCAAAGCTGTCGGCTACCGAAGCATACTTGCAGAACTTTTCGTTTGGACGGTCATCGGAATAAAGCCCATACTGGCCGCCGGCATCAATCCATCTTTTCCCTGCCTTTATGCCGAAATGGTTGTTGCACTCCCGGGACAACTGGCTCTGGCCGTTGGCACTCTCAAGGATTCCCTGGGCAAGAGTCACGGAAGCCGGTATGCCATGCTTCCGCTGCTGCTCTATGGCAAACTCGGCATACTTTTCTACATATTCGCTTGACTTGCTCATCTTTTTGGTCCTTGGTATGCCGCAACTTCCTCGACCTCTTCGGCCTTTTCCACTTCCACACTCTCAACATTATGCTCCGGAGTTACATTCCCGGCGTTGGTTGCCTCACCCCGGCTGACCTTCGCTCCCAGCATGTCCGCAAACACCTTTGCGGCAAGCGATGTCTTGTAACTGTCCATATCCTCAGCCACAAACATCCGGTGCCATTGTTCCCGGCTTATCTCACGCGGCTTGATATCGCCAGCTCCTTCGATCTTAGGAGCGCACATGAACTTGTCCTCCTTGGTTTTATAGATATTCACCCGGCTAATACGCGCGGTCTCCACACCATCCGGAATCTCATTGAATATGTCGAACCTCAGGGAAGGATTAGCCTTTGCAATCTCATAGTATTTATGACCAAGTTCCATTCGGAGCCTGTCTCCTTCCTCCTGCTGCCCCTGGCGTATCGTCGAGAAGAAACGGTTTGTGTCCTCCTTCTCGGGATAGATGCAGAAAGACGGCTCATCCTTCGGCTTTATATAGAAAAACCACCTGTTGTTGTCATCTTTCAGCATATGCACCTTGTCGAACAGCACCGTATTGACCGATGCCACCGCCTCGGAAACATCAATACGTGCAATCTCATTCAGTTTGCCCTCCTTCAGTGCCATCTCATGCACGGTCTTTCCCTCATAATAACTGTCATCAGCCTGCAACGAAAGTTTCCCAGAACGGTTATAGAATCTGACATATTTGGCACCGTCTTGTCGAAGAGCCAGACTGATACGGTCTTTGGACATCCCTCTGATACCGTTGGCACTCAATGTCGCCTTTGACTGTTTGCGTTCCTCCTTAGACATGACTTCCTCGGGATAAACACGGAACATCTTGCGTTCCCCATCCGGGAGATTTATGTAGCCGCCAGCCATCGCGCCACCAGGCAGAATGACATCGTATATTCCTGTCCTCTCATCCTTGACAACCACCATGGAGCGGTCATATTCATTGGGAATCGGAGTTATCATGTCGTGGATGACATAATGGTTCGTCCTGCTGTTCCATTCATCAGGAAGATATTCCATGCACAGACGGTCTATGGATGCTGCGTGTTTCAGAGCCTCCCCGTAAGCCAGCTCGACCTGCTCCGCATCATCCGTGCCGGTCAGCCGCAGGGCATCATCCAACTCCTTATTATAATAGGAAAGGTCGAATTTTTCCATGAACGCGGTCTTATCTTCCTCCGAAGAGAAGTTCCCGTCAGATATTCTCATGCCCCCGTGACGGATAATGTCACAGAGGATCGCCGCCTCACGGCAGTCGACCTGCGGCTTCTGCTTTTCGTGAAGCTCTTCTATCTGCGCCTGTGTACGGAAACGCGCATATTCGATTTTCTCTCCCTGCTCCGCCTTGCGTATCACATCGAGGGCATTGTTGACATCGGCTTCAAGGGCATCAATCATACATGGGGTCTCCTGCAGCTCCCTCGTCCATGAGTCAACAAGGTCAATGGACTGCGGAGATAGCTTTGCCGGCAGACCGAGTTCCGACATCTTCACTGCAGAAGCCACCTCCACCACAAGTTGCTCGTACCGCTCCGCATACTCGCCGGGAGCCTGTCCGCCTTTCATAACCATTCCCTCGCGGGCGAGACGCTGCTGATGTCCGGTAGCGTTCACAATCTGGCGCAAGAGTTCCTGCACATATTCCGGATAATTCTCATACTTTCGCTGCTCCGGCATATATACGGCATCCTTCTCGGTGTCGTAGTGGGCGACATCGGAAGCCTCGCGTCTGATAGGCACGAGGTATTCCTTCATCTGCTTGATGAAGCCATTGACCGTGGCGCGGAGCTGCTTTTCTTCCGTCTTGAGGTGTCCACGCTCATTGGCGGAGCCGTAGCGGTCAAGAACCTTACGGTAAGCGTCTGCATCCGAATGAGGCATGACGGTCTGGTCTATGTTGAACAGCACCCGGATCTGTCTCTGCTGAACACCCTTGTAATCCTTCTGCTGCCCGGAGGTGAGCTTTTTGTAGTCGGCTGCGGTTATCACTTCTTTCGGGTCATGCCTGTTGACATAGTTGTCCCACGCATACCAGTTGAACGGCACTCCCTTCTCCTTGCCGATGACAGGTATGCCGGTGGCCTTGGCGGTGTGGAAGAACACATACTGCGCCGACGGAAACTTTCTGCTGTCGGCGAAAAGCTGGAGTATAAGCGAATTGAACGGACTGACCCCTGGCCCTTTGGGATATATCCTGGGAGCCGGCATACCTGCATGGTTGAGCCATGCGCCACCGTTGCTCCGGGCGTTGCCCAGAGCCTCGTTTATCAACTGGACCTGGCGGATTGCCGCCTTCTCTTCCTGTGGTGATTTCTCTTTCATATATCGTCTATCTTATTTGTCTGTTGGTCTGGATAAGGTTTTCTTCGGCTGCCGCACGGTAATTCTCCCTTGCAAGCAGGCTGTTTGCCTCATGCCGGGCGAGTACGGCATTGGCGAGAGTGTTCAGAGGCAACGCTCCGCTCTGATATGCGGCCACCACATTGTCGGGCAGTGTTATGGAACATGGTGTCCTGTCGATGTTGGCGACAAGACAGTTGCCGTTGATGACAGGCGAGGCGATGCGCGGATTCAGTTCCTCGTCATCATACCTCTTGAATCTCAATCCCTCCGGGTTGGTGTGTCGTCCTATGCTCTCATGTCCGGCCTTGTTCAGAAGATTCATCCCGCCCATGCCGATGAGAACCATCTTGAGAAGCGGGTTCCTGATGAACATTCCGGCAACGATTGATGCCATCGGTATGAGATTGTCGCGAAGATGAAGCGAACTTGTCTTTCCTGTCATGGTGCCCACAAGAATATCAGGCAGCATTGCTATCACATAGCCGAGGTTCTTTCCTATGTCTCCAAGTCCGGAAAAACCGAGGTCCGACATAAGCGAACCCCAGCCGGCTTGGTTAGCTTCCTGTTCCTGACGGATTTCATCATCTTCGGGTTGAGTATTTGAGGTGTTGTCGGTTGTCTGTTCCATTGGTTGAGTATCCATATTCATGCCGGAGCGTGCTGCAAGCTCCGCTTCCGCCCGTTTGGTTTCCGAGGTGTTGCCGGCGGATTGGGAAGCCGTTTTCGCAGCGGCTTGTTCAAGTGATGATCTAGCATTTTCGATAAAGTCGGCCACAGGTGAGAAGATGGCATTTATTCCTCTTGACAGGTAGCCACCCACCGAGAATGTGCTGACCGGGCGTTTCAGTGTGGCATTGATACGGGTTATGCTTTCATTGCGGGGTGCGTCTATGTATACAGCCTTGCCCCTCACATTGTCGAATACATTTTCCTCGCTCCCGAACACACCTTTACTTATGCACTCCTCGATGCTTACGGTCTTTACGTCTCCTTTGGACTCGGCGTATGCCTCAAGTCCGGCAAAAACCACTTCGACCCCGGCAAGTTTGGCAAGATTGGCCCACGAACCACAGCCCAATGTAGTTACGGTGTCGATAGCGAAAGACACGGCTCTCGCACCTGCCCATTCCCATCCGTTGGCCTTGTATTTCTCCTCTGCCTCCTTAGCAATCTGCTGTTCAAGCGGAGACCGGGACATTACATGGGGCAGTCCCATGAGGCTTCCCTCGGCCGCTTTCCGTATCACATACTCAGCGGTTGACTTCGGTGTCTGCTCATCTATGAGCCGGTCAATCATGGTCTGCTGGACACGATAGTCGATGTATGCCGCCGCAAGGTCGGCGCCTATCTGCCGGGATGCCTGATTGTACCTTTCCTGGCCTATTTCAGCCACGATAGCGGCACGCCATTCCATCGTGAGGGCGACAAGGTCGTGGTACACCTCTTTGTCCGAGATTACCTTATCGCGGCACATTTGGATGTAATCCTCGGTGGTCTTGCTATTCCATTCGCCTGTGGCTTTGAGAATCTGCATCGAGTTGTCGCAGCCCGCAGGGTTGCCGGCACTCGCCATCGAGGACAGGATGCCCCCGAGACTGGTCTGGTAATCCCGGTATTCCTCAGCCTGTCTGGTAGTGAGGTATGTGCGTGTCTCCTTCATAATCCCGGCGATATTTCCATCGAGATAGCGGCCCAGGCAGTATTCCACCTCGGCGAGTCCGTTCATGTCTTTAAGTCCGGCCATGTTATACGCTCTGTTTCAGCAGTTGTTCTCTTGTCTGGTTAATCGCATTATGGTATGCCTCCATCTGTGTCGGGTAATATTCCTCAAGCCACTCATCCTTTTCCACAAGGTCACGGATGAAGTTGATTGCGGTCTGGCGCTCGATCTCGATTGCCGCCTCGCCACTCTCCGAATTGTTGAACCATGCCTTGGTGAACCACCTTATCCCGAATCTGTCGGGATATACACTCACCATCCTCAGTATGTCGAAACTCTGTATGTCGATATCCCAGTCGGCAAGAGGATCAACCAGCCCCTGGCTCAGTACGGCTGACTCATGTACTTTTTTTTTATTCCGTCGGTCATGGCCGAGAGATATATCTGATGCCGGATCGCGAGATAGTTCAGGAAGTCCCCGATAAGGAGGTTCTGTGCCTTGCAAGCCAATGGCACCGCTGATTCGTCAAGTCCACCCGGATTGCCGAGATGCGGTATGGTCCTGAAGAAAAACTGCCTGACCGCCGCCCAGGAGAAGATGTTGCGGAGCGACATCTCCGTTTTGCCTGGCAGCAGATACTCACCTTGGGCGAGATCGGCGAGGTATGACGGATACCATTGCAGCATCAGTCTTTCGATCTCCTCCTGATTTTCATCAAAGTCGGTTGGCACATCCATGTCGATGGTCTCGAAGTCGGGCACAGCGACCTTGCCTGTCTGCAGAAGCATCTTGATGTTGCCGTAGATCATGGTCAGGAACTCCATAGGGTTTATCTCTTGCTCCTGATATTTCACCTCGACATGGAGTGAATCGGATGCCATCCCGACAACCATCCCTGCTTTGACCTTCTGGTCGACCTGCGCGAAGCGGGTCTTGAGATGCGAGTATGTCACAAGGTAGTCGCCGTGCTGAAGCAGCATCACCGCGCCGTCCTTACTGTTCATGGCTCCGCACACCTGACCGTCAGCCACGGCTGCAATCAGGAAGTTGCTGGTCTTGAAATCAACTCCGTGATTGAAATTGCCGTCGGCATCCTCTCCGTAAGGACGGATTATCTCCACCCGTCCGTTTTTTTCCTCAAAGGGCATTGAATAACCGCTCTTTGAGTATAGGTTTGAATTTTGGTTATAGCTCATATTATTTACGTTATCGTCTGATGACCGGTCTCGATGTTTCCTGCTCCTCCGGCTGTATTTTTTTTACCTCTTCCGCAGCATCCTGATTACGGTCGTTCCGCTTCTGCTGTGTCTGCTGTTGCGCCACACGGGAATTATTGCCGATCAGCAACATCCCGAGCAACGCCCCGGCTATCTTGCCGAGCCATCCGAAGCGTCCGAAAATAAGAAGTGCTGAAGCGACAAGGCCGAGCATCGACATCATCGACACCTTTCCGCTGAATATGTTGCTGAAAAGATTGCTGAACATGTTACCACCGTTGCCACCGGAGATGTTTCCCATGAATGTGCCGATGCCTCCCCATGTGGATGCGGCATTATTAACGTTACCGACCGCATCGGTCACACCACCGATGGCTTCCCTTGCGGCACCGATGGTATCTCCCACAGCACCGACTGTGCCGTGGACTGTCTCCTTGACCGCCTTGTTGGTGACCTCGCCCAAAACCGCGTCGCCCACGGTCTGCATGACAGGCTTGTCGTTGACAAGGGCCTCCCAACCGACATATCCGACACCGGCTCCCAGGGTCGCGGTCTTTATTGCTTTGCCTGTTCCGGTAAGCGTCCGCTGCGGATGTGCTATAGGTGCTGATATCCATTTCAGTACCGAACTCCATTTGCCCATGTTTACTTGATATTATTTGGTTTGAAAATCAATGTATCTTTAATGACAGGTCTGTTAGGAAGTATTGGAAATATCGAGTCCTTTATCCAGGGATACTGCGGCCGAACCGGTCCGATTATGCCGGGGAAGCCTCCGTTGGTCGGGCCGTTCCCTCCGGGCTTGATGTTCACCCGGCCGTTCTGCCTCCACCGCCTGAAAGCGGCATCCGTTATCCTCCCTTTGTCAACCGGCCCCCTCACCCTGTTGTCAAGCTCAAGCCATACATCGTTGAGCGATGTGTACTTGACCGCCCTGGCAAGACGCGAAAGTTTCCGGTTCATGGCTTTCAGTTTGGGCCGGATACCGAACACTATCTCTATTCTCTGCTGCTCGGTCATCTTTATGTCGGACAGGCAGACTTGCCGTATGTCGTTGACAATGTCCACGGAAGTCATTATCAACTCCCGGTAGATTGTGTTGCGCTTCGGGGTAAGGGCGACCGCAAGTGCGTTTGCCGGCGACCGACGGAGCTGATTTGTCAGTTCACCGAAATTCTCGGTAAGTCTTCCTACCTCATGGTAAAAGCCGTAGATCTGTGCCGCATACACTATGATGTCGTTGAAGCGGTCGAGGTACTCGTTATATTTTCTCTGCAGGTCAGTAGTGGCCTCTAATTCCTCCTTTGTCCAGATATGTCCCGTAGTCATCATCAGCATGGCTGACTCCTGACTCTTGAGAGCCTTCTCCGCCTTATCGTTGTATATGAGTATCATACCGGCGAGTGTGGGGTCAAGCTGCGCGGAGGCTGCCAGTGTCGAGAACAGCGTCATGGCTATGAACAGAAACCTTCTCATGGATGTATGGATTTTGCGACACGTTTCCAGCGGGCTTTCGCCTGTCGAGCTATCGAGGCGTTGTCGCGGTCTATCATGCCTGCGGTGACACTCGCCCACACATCATTGAAGGTGTAATAGCGGATGCTGAGACACAGTCGGCGCAACTTCTTCTGAAAGGCTGCAAGCCTTTCATTCAATGCCCACAGTGTCTGGCTGCGTTCCGCACCGGTCAGCATGTTCCTGACACCCCCTTCGGCGATGGCGTTCTTGAGGAGCGTGTAGACCGAAACCATTTCGGTGGCCGTCTCCATGTAGAGATTGTTCATGCTCATGGATGCAACAATGCCCTGAGGATTGCTCCCGATTGCTTTTTTAAGCTCTGTCAGGGATAGGAATATGCGGACTCCTTCCGTGTAGAGATGGGTAGAGGCTTTCAGTGTCGAGGCATAGCCATCCACTTTCTGAAGATAGTTGCTGTATTGTTTCTCCCACTCATGTATCTTGGTGAACTCAGCGGCTATGGTGTTCTGCAAGGCTGCGGTCTGCAACTGTCCCTCGGTCTCCTTCTTTACCTGGCCGTTGATAAGTTCGTTGCCTTCCGCCAAAGCAGCCCATTCGAGTGGATTGGCAACAACGATGCTCTGGGCGTGGGTGTGTAATGCCACCACGCCCATGACAAAAACTGCGAATATCCTAGCGGTTGGTAATTTCATAGATTCCTTTTTTTCGTTTGTTATATTCCACTCTCTGCCTGATGATTCCCACTAGCGGATAGTCCAATGCGATGCCCCGCATCGGCAGTATTGGAGTTGATCTGTCTCCGGAATAAATCGTCACGGTCTTGATGCCGGCAAGATTCTGAAAGAAACAAATATGTTCCTTGAAGTCAATGATACGGTAAAGCTCGACGTACTCCCGTTGTCTCATGAGCACACCGTGTTCGTAGACCAAGACTTCATCTGTCACTGTGAAGCGTGTCATTGTCAGATACAGCAACATATATGTCAGATGAATCGACATCGCAATCATCAGGAACAGGATTAGGTCCGGGAGCGGAGTCATGTGATACCAGCAATATCCGAAGATATTCACCGCTATCCACGGAGCTTTGTCAACCACCCACTGCAGCCAGTGTGGTCTTAGGATTATTGTGCCGAATGTGCCGGTTGGCTGGTTCATCTTCTCAGTCCTCCTTTTGCTGTCAACGGCACCACCTCGTCACCGGTGTAATTTGTCTTTCCCTGCAGGGCATCGTTCCAATCCTTGTAGCATGGCAACAACGGGAAGTCATATACGCAATCCGCATCAATACCCAGACTCTCCGCCACCTTATGGAAATGGGCACAAAATTCCCGTCCGGCTTTGTCATTGTCGAAACAGAGAAAATGGTGGGCGTGCGGCGCAGCAGCCAGAAGACCTTTCATCTGACCGTCTGTCGGGGTACCTCCGGTTGACACGAAAATTGCATTTTTCGCCAACTCAGGATGTTCCTTGAAAGCCCCCTGGTGAAGTTCATAAAAGGCCATTGCATCGTATGCGCTTTCAAACCATGCCACCCCCTCGACATTTTCCATTTTCGGCAAATCCTCTTTTCCGGGGATTGCCATCCACAGCCCTTCGGAAGAATTGCTGCCGGCCGCCATGCCTTTGTATGTCGTCTTGCCCTCTTTGTTGGGAAAGCCTCTTATCTCAAGCCCTACAATTTTTGACAGATCATCTGGTTTTCTCAATGGAAAGGCGATATTGCCATACCTTTTGCCGTCATCACGCTTTCTCGTGGCGACGAACATGTGTGGGGCAAATGCGTCCTGTGTGGGTTTATGTATGCCTCTTGCCATAAGGAACCTCGAAAGATTCCGCTGTTCACGGGATATTTCATATTCCGACATATCAAATGGTTTATGCTCTTTTATTGGATTGAATACACGCGCCTGCCTCTCCTCCAATGGCTGGTTCAGCAACCGGTGGCATACCACGTTGACAAGACGGTCTAGCGACATGCCTGGCCTGTAGTCGGCAAAGAAATACGGATGTGACTTTATGAATGAGATAATGTTGTAATTCTTGCGCTCAGGTGGCTGGAAGCAGCAGGTGCCGTGGCCGGAGACGATGAACTTGTCGCCCCCGACCCGACGCCCGTCTGTTCCCACACGGACATACGAGGGATAACGCAGACCGTCCTTCCGGTTGAGACGGTAGCCTGCGTCCTGCAGAACCTCCTGTATGGAGATTCTTGCCTTGAAATCTTCGTATGTAAGTTTCGGTAATGGCATCGTATGGTGATACTTGTTTAGAATCCCTGCCCCCGATGTGGCTCAGGTGGTCTGGGCTGGTTAATCATCGCATCGAAATTTCTTGCGGCGACATCCTCCGGAGTATCTACTCCGGGCTTGAAGTACGGACGCGGCCCCGGCCCGCAGCCGTAGAACTCAGGCCTCGGACGAGAGACCGCCCCGAGGACCACAGCACCCACGGTCAGTGCCGTCAATATCCCAGCTCCGATTTTTGCACCGTTATTGGAAGACTGGATATCCTTCATGTCGACCTCGGAGAAAATCTTGGAGAACATCTTCATGCGCTGGAGGTCGTTGACCGCAAGGAACTTGTCATAGTCCTTCCTGGAAATCTCATGGGTTATGACTTCACCGTTTATCACGGCTGTCATCTTATATTTCCCCTCCGTTTCCCGGCTCGGCTGAACTGAAATCCGCTCAACCGACACCTCCCGTCCGTGTTTCCCTTCGCGGAACCATGCCTTGTTGCCGTCAAGTTCATAGAGGTCGCGCCCGTTTATGACCGCACCGACATCAGGATGTCCTTCATGGAGCATATCCATATAGGCCTGTTCCTCCGGTGTCACGTCATAACCTCCTGACGTCTGCTGCCGAACCTGCTGCTGATTGGCATCGAGTGTCACCACTGCCTGTTCCTGCTGGTTAAGTTCCTGACGGACTTCCGGCTTGAGTGAGATACCGACCATTTCGGATTTGTTGAGCGTGTCAAGGGTGATGGCATCGGCGAAATCATCCTGGATTACTCCGTTGATGATTTTGATGCGGTCGGCGACCGGCACTTCCTTTATGGAATTGTCAGTCAGCTTTGAGACCTCTTCCGCAGTAAGGTCATATACAAAATCTGCCTGCTCAGCGGTTGACTGCACTGTGAGGGTCTTCTTCTCCGGGTCAATGGCCAGGCCATGTGACCTCAGCACCTCCTGCCATTTTTCATTGGTGAAATAGACATCCGATGTAATGGCGGTACTGTATGGTATCGCCGGCTCATCGGGTCTCTTGGGCTGAGGGATCGGCTGTATGACAGTCTGCATCTGTGCGAGCACATCCTGCTGCGGCACGGTTCCCTGAACCGCACCCTGCGGTGCGCCCTTGTAATAGAAACCGTAACCGCCGGTCTGCATCTCGCCCGGTTTCTGTCTCCCGTCCGGACGCACTGCCACCATCGGGGCACCGGCAGGAAACCATAGCTGGCCTCCGATGCGGCGCATGTGCCACCCCTCCTGATTGCGCGGAGTCCAACCGAGGAATCCTCGCCCGAAAGGATGTCGGCACATGACGGGGTATGGCACACGGCCATATTCGCCGACACCTATGCGGTTGCCGTGGAGACCCATCGCCACACGTCCGTTGGCGTTACGCGCATGTACGAAATCGCGGGGAAGGTCGAAATCAGCCGCCACAACGGAGGCGAGAGTGTTGTAGGCACGCTTGTTTGCCGTATTGGTGCCCCAGTCCACGAGTGCCCGCAGTTGTTTCTCGGTTATTGGATAGTACAGCAATGGGCTGTCATGCCCCTGGACCACGAGCTGGAACCCGTTTCCCGACCCTGTGACGGTCGCCCTCATGCCGTTGCGCATGAGGATGTCCTGCAGTTCGGGATGCAGTTCGAGATTATGGGGATTTGTATTCTGTCTGATAGCCATAATGGTGATGTTTAGGCAAGTCCCTGCTGCATGGCATCCTCAAGCAGATCCTCGCGGTATGTGATATAGGCCAGGGCATTCCGGTTGTTCATCGCCATACCCCGCTCCCTGCAGAAATCGGTGAACTCCTCACGCCATTCTTCCGAGTAGTGGATGACATAATCCACCCAACTGAACAGGCCGCGCTGCACAAAGTCTATGAGGACTTCCTCGGGGTAATACTTGAAATTCGGTTTCTTTCGTGGCATTAAGGTTTTACATTTTATGGGTGGATGCGTTACGCTGCATGTTGCCGCGTTTCTTCATTTCATCCCACAGTTCCTCGGTGTACTCATCCTCCGGAACATAGTCGAGACCTCCCTCGTCATTGGATATCCAGCATCCGTTCAGACCGAAGTTGAACTTGCCGTAGTCGCGTCGGTCATCCTCGCGCCAAGTGTCCTCGTCACCACACACCACGCGGATGCCGGGTTGCTCACGGAGCGAGACACCGATTGTCCACATCTTGTCCTGATACTGTGTCGTGAGAAGCTTGCCGTTGCGAAGGCAGTTTACCTCGGCCGGAGTCAGACGCAGTTCGTCGGCTATGACCCTGATGTTATTGTCAACAACCGCGACAGGCACCGCCATTACTTGATTCGTCTCGGAGTCAATCTGGTAAAATGCCGGCGCTCTCTTTCCGTCGGGGAGGCTGATTTCGCTGATTACCGTTTCGCCTCCGGAAATTGGTTTGCGCTGCGCTTCCGGGAAGCGTGACAGGTCAATCTTTTCAAGTCTGGGGTAGAACATGACCCTGACATCGCCGTCCGAGTTGCGGTGAAGCGACAGACGGGCGGCTGCAAGAATCGTGTCGCCGTTGTCTGCGATGACTTTAATAGGGAGAACAGGGGTTGTGCGGCCATCTCTCAACCGCTGCCCGAGTCCTTCGGGAAGATCCTCTATCATTTCGCGTGTGAGACCGAAGCGATTGAGAATGTGGTATGGAATTTCTTCCTCTGTGAATTGTGATTGGTTCATATAGTCGGTTTATTAAAATTATTCCGAGGCAAAGATATAATGATGTATGTGGCTAATCATCATGTCAATATCCGGTGAGCCAATCTTTTATAATTCATTATCCAAATCTCCTGATAGGCACGCAATTTTGGCACACATCCATGCCTATATAAATATAATCTCCTTTGTTATAATGGGTTAATGTTTATTGGTAAATAACCTTCAAGTTGTATCTTTGCATTTATATGAGATTATTGCTTGTTTTGTCATTCATCGCTTCGGGGCTTATAGTGTCAGCACAGTTCAACACAATCGGGCCGCCATCGATCTGCCGTGTCCGGAATGGTCAGACGGAAACTGATGCGGGACTGAAAAATGATACCGTGAGCAACAATGCCGTTAACGTTATTGCAGGCAAACGTGCACCATTGGAATGGTGCCACCCACCGCTTAAAGGGAATCTGCGTGTTTCATCAGGTTTTGGGAAACGACGCAATCCATTCGGCAAGAGGACATCCGAGAATCACTCCGGACTTGACATATCAGCAAAATCCGGCACTCCCGTATATGCAATGCTCCCCGGGGAAGTTGCCCATGTAGGATATGACCAGCGTTCAGGAAATTATATAAAACTGCGGCACGGGAGTTTCACTGTCAGTTATTGTCATCTTATCCGGAAACCGGACATAAGGGTCGGAAGCCGTGTCGTTCCCGGCCAGATTGTCGCACACGTCGGCTCTACAGGCAGATCGACCGGTCCGCATCTGCATATCACCCTTAAAAGAAATGGCCGGCTTCTCGACCCAGCCATCCTCTTGGACTATATCTCCAGGCAGTCATAACCTGACATAGCGCACAGAAAGGCCTGAAACATAAACCGTGGTTTCAGGAACTGCTGTTCCTGTCCGCATGAATAGGGTAGTATCCATTTTATAATGTCACATGTGGATTTCTTCGTGTCGGAGCCTATATCGGCTTTAAGGATGCGAAGTTCCGACATCTCGGCATATATGTCGGTTCAAGGTGCATTTCTTCCACAAATCTTCCTTTCCACGAAAGTGTATTTGTCTTGAAAAACCGTCATCAATGCCTGTACGATGACGTAGGGTTGCATCATAAATCCCTGATATGAGACTTCGACAATGAAGCATAAAATGAGGGAATGAACTAAATCAACAGACTTATGCACAGCACAATTATTCAAATTGCGGACACTCAAATCGAAAAAGACAACTTCATCGATGAAATGACAATCGAGATTGGTCTGACACCTCTTGTGGACTACACCACTGAAATCAGCGAGGAAGAACGTAAGGAAGCTATCGAGAACCTTGTAAACGGATGTCTGCCCACCGGAATGTTCAGTCTTGGCACAGAGCCGGACACCATTGTCTACAACGGAGGTCTTGAGGAATGGGTACGCAAGGAATGGCTGCCGAAAATCCGCAGACACGCTGAAACCCTCAGCACTCACAACGTGTTCCGAGACTTCAAACTCTACCGAATGGAGCGAGTGCTCGACAACGCTCTTGACAGTGGAACACTATTCTATCTCTCGGAAGATAATTATCAATCCTACGCAGAACGGAGCACCGCTTTTATGGAATACCTTAACGGTTTCTCCGCAGGGCAGATATTCTATATCGGAGGTGTGCTTGACTATCATTGGTAACATCAAACTTCATAAAAATGAAAGAATATATTATAATCACAAAGGAACGCAACCGTCCCAATCCCATCAAAACTCAGTATTCGGGTAATCTTGACAAAGACGGGATAATAGAGTTTTTCGGTCTCCACCATTCAGACGTTGAATGGTATCGCATTTCAGAAGTCGTACTTATAGAGGAAAAAGAAAACGGCAAGGACTGACATTCTATTCAACGGAGAGGTCTTTCTATGTTGAGTTATCGGATTTGAGCAACAACAAACCCCGGCATTATGTGTGTCGGGGGATTGTTTGTAAAGAATGTATTTTTTCAGAAAAGATTGTTTATCCTACTTTTTTACCATGATATTGTAATCGGGTTACGAAATAGACACTAAAAATGTAGTACAGGATTCTTTTATGGATAATTTACTCTCACGCGGTACTCACAAGGCATTTTCGATTGAGTGACCTCCAAAGACAGCGTGTCGGAGGCCAATCCTGTTGTAAGCAACACTTTCGTATTGTTACCTGTCATTGAAAACCTGCTTTATAATTCTGAATGTTACCAGATCAAGGCAGATGCTTTATCCCGATACATTCATTTCCCAGAAGCCTTTGAGTCTTGGCCTGGCGACGTTTTCCCGTGCGAATCTACTGCGCCCGGGAGGAATGTCAAGCGGCACTGTGTTTGATGTCGATGTCCGCGCCCATGAGCCTCCGCAAATTTCATCGTACCTACAAAATTTGGGTATCCCGGCCTTGTCATCGGCTTCACGCTTGCCTTATTCTCCCTTTTGTCGCAGTCAGGGTTGCACGAAAAACGGTTGCCCCTGCCAAACAAGCTCAAGGAGCTTCAAAAAAAAGGGGAAAAACTCAAAAACATAAACGACTATGAATTATCAAGATGCAGCAGAGATACTCAATCGCAATTCGGGGGTGTTCGACATCACCACTCCATACGGCAAGGAGCGAAAAAGACTTTTCCTCTCGGCGCAGGGCAACATATGCGAGTTCGCCAAACGCTCAAAGACCAGAGGCTACCCAATCGCCATCGACATCATCGAGGGGTGGAGCGGCATGGTAAAGGTTGAGCGTTCCGAAACTGACATTGTAGCCAAATTCAAACGTTACGCCTCACGAGCCACTTTCCCCTCGGCATTTGTACGCAAATGCCTTGAAGCCGACCCGACAAAGAGCTGCTACGAAAACCACCTTACCACAGGCACAAGGATTGACGGAGAGATAATATCGCTTAAAGCGATTGAGAGATATGCCCCCTATGCAGTGCAGGAGTTCAGGGAAGCACTCAAAGAGAGGCGCGACTATAATTCTCACCGGTTTGACTTCCGAGGCTATGACGGCTCGCTGTGGCTAAAAGTCATTGAAAAAGACGATGGCTACTACAATATAGGCGACATAGCAGCAGGCTTCAGCAAGGAGTATCGTGGTTGTGTCAACGGTTACTACTATTTGCTGATTGACGATGAGCATTTCATAGGCGCAGACATAGACTGAATTATAAACAGCTCCCGACATTCCGACAGATTGTCGGGGGCATAAACCACAATAAATAAAATAATCAATATGGTAACGACTGAAATCAATTACAAAGGCAAAGGCTATACATGCCGTGTCTTGGAGAGCAACGAGGGTGAACAGCTTACAATCGGGGGGCTCAGCCTCATGGACGCATTGATGCCTAATCAAATCACAGAGAGTTGCAACGGTTTCGCTGACAAGGAAGCGGAGAGAGTTGATGAGGAAATATTCTTCTACACCTCCGATGCTGACCTGCAACTTTCCGACAGCGAGCTGATTGACATCTTGAAAGAGAGCAACCCGGAATGGTTTGACTGAAAATCCGAGACAATGACACGCAGAGAGCAAATCCAAGCCGCCGCATCGGAGCGGTACAAGGACAGTGAGTTCAGAGTGCCAAATATGTATTGTTTCATCGAGGGCGCGGAATGGGCGGACAGAGTTCCGTCCGACCGCTGGCACTCTTTCAAGGATAAAAAGCCGGAGAAAGGACAGCATATAATACTTCGTATTGACCATGAGGATATGAGGATGGCTTCACTGGAGATAATCAAGTTTGACCCGATGGTGTTCCCCTCCGATGTGAAAGAGAATGTAAAGTGGTTCCCGATACCGGAATTATGACAAACTCATATTAAAATGTATTATCCGAGGCGTGGGCAGTAAGCGTTCACGCCTCGCTTTTTTTAGTGCATGATATTTTGTTTGTAAAAGTTTCTTGCCGGATTTTGACCTGACAGGGCGCTGTAGTCTCTCTTCCCTTTGGATAATACGAGTTCCTTACCTATGCACTGCGTCATTGGGGCAAAGAGTCTCGGACATCAGCATCGCTTTTTGTATGGAGAGGCTCCATTTATATCATAGCTCAATGGATTTTGACCTGTTGAAACTCAGGTGTTCGTTAGCGAATACATAACCCAATTGGTTGCTGACACAGAGTGTCCTGCCAATTTCCTTGTCAATGTTCCGATGACTGTGCCCATATATCCAGCAGTCTATTTTACTTTGCAGAATATATTCTTTCAACTCACTGGTAAACGCACCGTTAATTTTGCTTCCTTCAAACTCATGGGACATCAGCCCAAAGGATGGCACATGATGGGTGGCCACTATGATTTTATTCGCCGAACTGTCTTCCACGCTTCTCCGGATAAATTCTACACATTTTTCATGTTCCTCATTGAAGCGCACCCAGTCAATCAACTCATCCCCGTTCAATATCCGGCGAAAGTCGCTTACTCCATGTTCCACGGCATAGGCATCCTTCAATTCTATGCGGGACCAAAGGGTTGACAATATAAGGTCAGTATTGCCATCCAAATGGATTACATCGTTATAATGGCAGCTCACGTTGTCGCGTATATCGAGCACCAGCCCACTTTCAAGCTGATTGATGTCAAAGAATTTGTAGAGTTCGTGATTGCCTGGAACCACATAGACATGTCTGTAGTTCTGCGAAGCCCAATTCCAGAAGGGATGCCTGGAATAATTGTCGTCGCCAAGATACCCTATGTCGCCGGCAAGCACAAGTATGTCGCCGGACACAATCAGTGGATTCTCTTTTAGAAAACGACTGTTCTCACCAAATTCAAGATGAAGGTCGCTTGCGTATTGTATTCTCATGGTTCTCCGGAAAGGAATATAGTTTCAAGGATGTCAAGCAGTCCCGACACAAAATTTTCATCACGGTCTAATGTCCGGGCCAATGGCGACGCAAGCTGCTGCCAGTCATTTCGTAATGAGGAAACAAATTCTTGAATGACGTCGACAACTTTCGCAGGGGCGTACACCTCTGTTTCCTCCAGTATCACGGCATTTTTCAACACATCGGAACGGTGCTTCCTGATGTCCTTTGAATTGACATGCCTGCCATCGTTCTTGTCTTTCAGAAGGTTTAGATAAGCACATGCCTTCAATGCTATCAGAGCCAAAGCATCAGCATGGCGAATTCCATCCGTGACAATGCTGTGTCGGATTGTAAAGTTATAGAAATCATCATCCATTATGATTGCGCTGAGACTTGACACGTTCTCATCTACGGGTATAGGCTCTATCACCATACCATGCGGCTCCCCGAGAGCATCGGGATGACGCGACAATAATTCTATCATTTCGGGATATCCTGACCTTCCGTTGACGAAACGATAAAGTCGGTATCTGGTTTGTCCATTCTCCGGAGTCTTGTATTTTTCCGGTCTATAGCCACCTTCCGCGATAAAATCCCAGAAGCGTTGTCCAAATTCGGGGGTCATGCGTTCCACCACCACAATCATATCAATGTCGTGAGTGGCCCGGGGACGCATCGCTGTCCCCGTCATCACTATCTCACAGGCAGTGCCTCCGATAATCACATAGTTATCGGAATATTGAGAAAACACCTCCTTGAATTTGTCAAGTCCTACCATTTTATTTCTTCCAACATTCGTTCAACTTCTTTTTCAACTCTCGGATCGTGATCACCGGCAAGGGAAAGAGCCAATGAAAGTCTGTCAACCCATTCCCCCTCATATCCCTGCACGGTGACAGGCGGATATTCCCAGACTTCAATGAATACAGGGCCGTCATAACGGTTTTCCCCCACTATGGATCCATCCTTTCTATACTCCTTCAAATCTTTTTTGCTTATGGCGACCATCCTTTCGGGATCGGGAGAAAGCATTGAGAAATGAGACAGCGCGTTTATGCCACAAGTTGGGAATCTTTTTTCTGAATTTAACGCATCGCAATACAGCTGAAACGCTACTGGGTTTTGCAGATATTCCAAAGCCATGTCATAAAGGGATTTCCCGGCAGCGGTGAACTGTACGACCTTTCTTTTGGTGCTGTCGGCTTCCCTTTTTATAAACCCAAGGTCATCGAGGCAGACGAGTCCCAATGTCACGCTGGAATATGAGTATGGAACATAGGATGATATTTCTTTCGCTGACATTCCGTCAAGATTCTTCACCTGGAGGTGATATAACAATAGGTATTGTGCCACGGGGGTCAGCCGTTCAGCTTCCGGAGCGACCCTGATCCGTTCATTTGCTATCAACGTCGGCAAAAAGGCGAATTTGTCGGACACAACGAAGAACACACCTTTTTCTATCAGGCGCTGACGTAGATATGCGGGACAGGATTCCAGAACATATACCAATGGCAGGCCGAAAGTACCCTTCACTTTTTCTGATGTAATCGCCATGGCACGCGGAGTGGACACAGTTCCGGCGGGTTGGGCAAACAGGAACTCTTGTCCGAGGTACTCTCCATCCCAAAAGCGGTACGATAGAATATCCCCGACAGCAAGCCCTTTCAGTCGCTTTTTATCACGTGGTGTCAGCCTTACACTCCGGCCAAGTATCGAGATACTGTTCATTTTTAAATTCTGCTCTATTTTAATATAATATTAAAACGATGCAAAAATAACTCTATTTCCCGAAATATCAAAATATTTGAGAATATATTTATGATTGCATCCTTCTCAAGACTGCACGATTCTCAGTCATCCCTTTCAGTATTCTTGTCTGCAAAGGCTCCGATATGGCAGCCCGTATGGATAGCATAGACAAAGGAATCTCAAACACGGATATGTCCTTACCCGGAACATATGGCAACCATCAAGGTTACAACACCTCCGGTTATAGTTCCTGTCTTCTGACACTTAGCCATGATTTCACAACAAATTGAGATCCGTTTATAGCAGATTCTTCTTTGACCGGTAACGCCATTGATTTTTGACGGCGAAATTAGGGTGCCTCCGTCAAATGCCAAGTCAACCGAAGGCTTGCCCGGTGGCCAAGGACTTGTCGAATTGCCTCTGTTGACGCACCCTCCCGATTGCCTGAAAAATCTGAATGGCCGTTCCCGAAGCCAGATGAAATAGAGGGAAAAAAACAAGAGGTGCTTATGAGACAGAAAAAAGAGAGGATTACGATAAAGGAGGTGAGGGTCTTAGGCTCTTACGGAAAGATGTATCACGACAGCGAGGCATATCCGCACACATTGAGGAAATTATCAAAGGACGTAAAGAAAAACGACGCGACCGCCATTGCAACCGCCGCACTCCTTCTCTCCCAAATCATCACTCCCAATTCTGTGCTGATACCCATTCCGCAGTCCTCGGGAAATGCTGAATATACCCTTGAACTTGCAATCGCAATCAGAGCGATACGCAAGGATTGTGCGGTGGCTGACATCCTTTCGGGTACTCCAAGAAAGAAACTCTATGACATCAAGAAAGAGAGGGTTTCGCTCAAGGGCGTAAGGATTGGATTGAAAGTCAAAGGAAATGCGGACTGCAAGGAGACATTACAATCCAACACTAATATATTCCTGCTGGATAATGTGCTCAACACCGGATTCACTTTCAACCGGGCAAGGAAAGCCTTGAGGAAATATGTAAGGATAGAGCCGTCTTTATTAGCAATCAGTGCCACGAGCAATTGGTTTAACAATAATTGAATAAGAGATGTATATGAGACTGGCTATTATAGGGAGCCGCATTTGCCCTCCCGTTGACATCGCTTCATACATATCGGTCAACCCCGACATCATTGTAAGCGGCGGAGCGACCGGAGCGGACGCATACGCGAAGGAGTACGCCATAAAGAATAATATCCCCATTGTGGAGTATCTTCCGGAATATTGGAAATATGGCAGAAGGGCACCCATAATGAGGAATATTCAGATTGTGGAGAATTGCGATTTTCTATTGGCTTTTTGGAACGGCCATAGCCGTGGAACCAAATTCACCATCAACTATGCGAGGAAGAAAGGAATCCCTTATAAGGTGATTGACATTGCATGATTCAATCTTCACAAAAACTCCTCGATATTCAATGCCTACAAATCGGGCAAACTCGGGGCGCGTCCATCTGTCGGCTCACCTTTTATAAACCTTGACAAACTCGATAATGAACTATTTTACTGAAAGACAATATTAAACGATAGCGGTATTGTTCACATTCCTGTCGTTCAACAATATTGTGGTGCTCAAATTCACTGGACAAAAGAAGAATATTGAACAATTTTGAATCAATGTGTAATCTTAAACAATATCAGAAACCGCCCGTAATCAAGCATGATGACGGGCGGTTTCTCTCTTACTTTTTGACTTTATACTGCTGTATGTCCCTTATCATGTCCTTTATATCCTGGTTCACGCGCAGGAAGTTGGCGTACAGGACTCTCTCCCTGGCTTCCCTTGACGGGAAGCTGTAGAATTTAGGCAACGGCACATACTCGCTTTCCTCCTTCGAAATCTCGTCCATGTCGAAATCGGTCTTACAGTAGAACTTCGATGTCTTGAACTCCTCAGCCTCCTGTATGTTGAGATTGTCGCGCATACCGGTCTTTGTCTTTATGAAGTCACGGGCGACCTGGCCGCATATCCATCCGGTCGGGAGGTCGGATATCTTCGATGCCGGCACAAGGCTGTCCAGATTCTCGTTAAGGTTGATCGATGTGCGGTCACGGTCGATTGTCACACCTTTTTTCAACTGTACAACCTTGCCGAAGATGTCGCCAGAAAGCCATTCAAGTGTCTCCTTGGAACGGGCGGAACCGCTGACCACATTCCCAACAGTCGTTACTATCTTCTGGGAACCGACTTTACCGTAATCAGCCTCCAACTGCGGCAGTTCCTGAAACCCGAGTGCCACCGAGACCTTGTTGCTTCGGGCAGTGCCGATAAGCCGGTCAATCTTGTGGAAATACAGCGTAGGCAACTCATCGACGATTATGCTCACAGGTATGTTCTTGCCCTGTCCGGTGTTGACACGGGTGACAAGGCGATTGAGTATCAATGCGTTCAACGCGCCGATGATTGACTCCATCTCCGGATCGTTGGCTATCAGTAGGTAGCTCGGATTATTCGGGTCGCTCACTTTCAGGTCGAAATCGTCTCCGTCCTTGTGGAATATCCAGTACGATTCCTTGGTGGCCAGACGGCTGGTATAGACACGGAGTGTGCCTATCATACCCTCAAGCTGCTCCATCGCCTTGTTTTTCAACGCGGTCTGGAACGGCCCGAGAAGCGGAAGCACCTCATTGTCCGTCTGCAGCACATCAAAGATTGTCTGGTAGTCTTCATTGAGGAACGACAACACATGCGGCATGTCAGAATATTTGCCGAGCCAATAGGCCGGCTCCACCCTCTGTGTCATGGCCGCATCTGAGTAGACCTCCCCGGTAGGTTTCAGGAAACCTGTATGACTGTCGGCAATCATCCTTGGATATAGCTGGTTGCCTCCGGCATCGTATGGCAGCTTCTTGTAGTTGATGAAGAAATAAATTATGGCGGCGAGGAAGTTGACCGCAGATGTCTGGAAGAACTGGTCGGAACCGCCGCCTCCTTCTTTCTTCCCCTTCTGTAACGACTCAAGCAGAGTCTCCGCCGTCTCGGAAGCCGCTGCAAGATTGCCTATATATTTCTGTTGGATGGGGTTTACCCTCCGGCTGTATTCCACATCGACAAAGTTGATTACGGAGAACCTGCATCCTTTCGGCAGATTTCCGAGCCTTTGGTTCTTAAGGTAATGATAATACAGCTTTGTCGCCAATGTAGGCCACTTGTAGTCATACACTACCATTGCGAATCCCTTTGCAGAGTGCTGGCGGATAAATGGTTCCACTATCGAGAAGGTCTTGCCGGAACCGGGGGTGCCGACAACCCATGTGCCTCGGAACGGGTTGGTGATGTTGACCCATCCTTTACGGAACTTTCCCTTATAGTAGTATCTCATCGGGACATTCACGCTGTACTTGGTCTCAATCTTCTGCTCACATTGTTCGAAGCTCTCGTTCTCCAGATTGAAGCGGTCTTTCAAGAGACCCTCCTTCAAGAACTTGGAGATATTGTCGAGTGCGACGTGTACAAGAATGGTTCCTACCACGCTGGCGCACATATAGAGCCAGATGTTCAACCGCAGGTTAAGGAGCACCGGCAGTATGCTGTGGCCGAAAAGCCACAACGACAACACCGTTGTAAACAGTCCTGCCACTATCGGGTAAAGCACCTGTTTCCTTGCGTCGAATTCAAGGTGTTTCTTATTTCGTGTACCGATGCAGGTTATGCAGATGAGGAGCAGCGTCGCCAGTTTCGAGTAGACCAGATGCCCGTCATTGTATATGAACCACCGCTTCATGCGGTCATGGATGTCAACGACCACACCACCGAAGTGGTCAAGCACTTCGGGGTCTATGGCATACATGAAAAACTCAAGCAGCAACGAGACATAGATGCATGCCCTGAATATTTTGTAGGAGCCTTGAAGCTCCTTGCTCTCTTCCATTGCCATTATTCAGTCTCTTTTGATACCCCAAAGAACATGGATGTGAGGCCAATGCATACGACCGGCATCAGTAAGCTGACATACATGGGAAACCGCATAGAGAGGTTCAAGTCCCGGAATATTATTATAAGGAGCTGTCTCTCGTATCCCTTCCATTAATTTACGGAGAAACAACCGGACCGCATCAATGGAGCCACCGGTCATAGAATCAATGAACGGTTCAATCATGTGCTCATTCACATAATATAGCTGTCCTCGAAAAGCACCAAGGTAATTGTCTATATGACCATTCCATTCTGTACGGAGCACCTCCCTCTGTCGTCTGGCAGAGGGAAATCTCATACAGCAGTCTATTCCGTCAGCAAGAAATACAAAATTCCCTGAAACATCCTCATCCACATGGCATCTGCATCTCAGCATATATCCGAAAAAACCATTCTCGGGATGCGATATATTCAGATGTTGCGGCATATGGAAGTCTTCTATTCCAGTCATATTCATACATTCAGTTATTTATGGTTATTATGGGACGCACCTTATGCGCCTGTGTCTTGGGAGTCTCCTGTATCGCTCCTTGCGAAAGGGAGTATAGCCAGCCCTTTACAGCTTTCTGTCCGGCGACTTCCGTAGATGACCAATACCAGCATCCGTCCGGATTATCCGTGATAACCTCGCCACCGATAGCATCTAGGTTTCGGTTGACCGTATTGCGTGTCTCCTTCAACAGACGGAGCTGCGCCACCGAGGGTATATATGCGGACTGTCCGTAGCGCCACAATTCGAAGACTGCATCGGCCATCGGTGAGCCGACATTGCGCTGGCTCATAAGAGCGTATGTGTTGATATTGCCGTCCAGTGCGTATGGGTCTGCCGATGTCCCCTGCTTAACGCCCAGGGAATCAGCAAACGCGACCGGAGCAAGGTCCCGGAGATAAACCGCAAATCCCCTGCCTTCAATATCGGGATTCGTGTTGACATGGAACACAATGCCGATTCCCTCTTTCCCTGACTTTTCCCAATCGCCCACAGGGAGAATCTGACCGTCCGTGCAGAGCACATCACCAATCTTCATGCCCATGTCCGGTTCCAGGTGATGCCCGTCGCAGGAGATGACAGCCATGCCGATGAAGGCAAGCATGATAAAGAGTAATTTTCTCATTGTATATATTGTTTAGAATTTAACACCTATGCCGATGCCGGTTTTAAGCCAGTCCTCGCCATTTATCACAAACTCGGTCTTTACCTGCCAGAAGAGTTGCCAGCCGCCACGCATGACGTAGCTGTGCTCATAACCGGCATGGATTCCTCCGATGACTTCATGCAGATCAGACCCGACAGTGCCGCCAAGCCTCAGATTGCCGTGGTTGTTCCGTCCCCGATAGACACACGGCTTGTATGCGGCCCCGACACTCCATGTGCGGTAGTTTTTCCAGAATGAATCCGGACAGACATGGCCGCAGTCCGCGCATTTGTCCCATTTTAGATAGACATTCCCGAAAAATTCCCATGCGTTGTGGTGCCGGGTCTCCTTCTCATAACCGAGGGTCAGCTCAAGGCCGTTCTCATAAAGAAGACTTGCACCGATCTGTATCCTGCCGTCTGTATCCCGCGCAACTGCCGTACTGACCATCGTCAGGATAGCTACGGCGAGCAATAACAACTTCTTCATAAAATCAGTCCTCCGTCAGAAGTGAATGGTGAAAGGAATCGGCAGACAGAACATCCTCATAGTCTATGGACATGGAGATGTTGCGTCCGGAAATCTGCTTCTCCGACAGTTCGATTGTAAGCACCTTGTCGTTGGGGAACGTGAGTTTTTTGACAACGATCACATTGCGGTAGCCATGCAGGAATGAAGTGGTTTTTTCCAGTACAATTTCCGGTCTCAACTCTATTATCTGGCTGTTGGTGGCCTTATGCACCTTTTTGTCGGCAAGCTTTATCCTCAATTCGTCGATGTCGAATCTGATATTGGTATGGTTGTCAACAGAGAAGTCAATGAAAAAGTATTCTCCCACAGCATAGATGTTGTTCAGCCGCATCTTCATCTTATGCTTCTTGGATCCGACATTACGGTATTTGGCAGGAGAGTTCCACACTTTGCGCGCAAAGCTGTACATATCCTCGGTGGACATCGACACGGCGGGATTCCTGTATGCTGTCTGCTCCGAGGGCATCACGGTCTTGTCCGTGACAGCCTCGGTGAGACGTGTCGTGTAGACAAGCCCGTATTGCGCACGGTAGCGTTCAGTCACAACGGTTATGATTGCGAGTATCTCCCCGTCCTCATGTCCGGCTTCCTTCGGCTTTAGCCGTATCGTGTTGTTGATGGGCTGGTCTCCGGCGACCTTGTCGGTCGAGATGTCCACGAAACGAATAGGCTCCGTGGCCGTGATGACGGTAGTGACCTGCTCGTTGACGGTGAGAATCTCCATCTCATCGTAGGTTGTCTGTGCATTGGATGTCAGACAGGCGGCTCCAATAATCAGAGCCATTGCAAAAGATTTGATATTCATTGGTCTGTTATGTTGTTACTTATTATTCTATTTGCTCATCAAGACGGCTTCCGCCTCCTTGATTCTCTTTTCTGCTATAGCGCAATATTCCGGGACTGTCTCATAGCCGATGAAATGCCGTCCCGTATTTATGGCAGCGACAGCGGTTGTTCCCGAACCTATGGCGTTGTCTAGGACAATGTCACCGGGATTGGTGTAGGTCTTTATCAGATACTCTACCAAAGCGACCGGCTTTTGCGTCGGGTGAAAGAAACACCCCTTCCGGTGTTCCTTCGGAATACTGATTACCGATGTGGGATATTTGTCATCCGCAATCCTCACAGGCGTGGCCCTCATGCTGCCGTAGCACCTGTTCGTGAATGTCCCGACATCACGCCGTCTGTGGTTCCTTTCGGATGGGAGGCAGGGGCGCATCTGGGGATTATATACCGGCTGCCTGTCATAGAACACCACAATGTCCTCATGCTTCCTCAGCGGCATACGTTTTGCATTGAGGTGTCCGCTGACACGGTCTTTCTCCCATACGAGATTGTATCTCCATTTCTTCGGCTGAGACATTATCAGGCTGGCCGTGAACATCCCTTGTGAGAAGAGGATTATCGGACAACCGGGTTTGGCTATGCGGTTGTACTGCTCCCAGAGGAGGTCCAGCGGAATAATCCGGTCCCATGCCGCAGCCTTGTTCCCACGGTTAAGCACCCCGTATGGAAGATCCGCTATGACAGCGTCAATGCAGTGGTCGGGCAGTTCCCTCATGCCGACAAGACAGTCCATATTGTGGATTATGTCTTTCTTCATATAGGATTCCGGCAGTTGGTGGTGAGATAATATTCGCATCTGAATCCTTTCCTGGGGGAGAAATCGGCGAATGAGCAAGACTTGAAAATCATCGGTTTGTTGACATACTGCGCCAGATCCTTCTCGTACTTCGTGGGAACCCGCTCATTACCTAAATCCCTGTAGGGCATCACAAAAGGCTTTATACCGAGTTCTCGCAGCCGTTCAATACGGTACATATCCTGCTCGATTGTCGAGCCGTAACCGACAAGGACATAGCACATAAGCTTGTAAGGCTTTATGTAACGTGTTATCTCCCGGAGTTTGTCGGTCAGGTCTATCTGCGGCAGATCCCATGCGATGTGAATACTTTTGTAGAGCCGCATCCTGTTGAGCCAATATGCCTGCTCCTCATCCATTATGCGGACATCGACACCATGCAGATTGACCTTCTGATCTGTGGCGAGAAGATAATCGACAGCCTCTTTCCATGCCGGGTTCGCGAAAAAATTGTTGTCAAGCACCTCGATATGCGTTCCTGCTGGATTTAGGTCGACAGGCGTGACCGGACTGATGTATCCCTCCTTCTCCCGAACAAGGCAGAACGGACATTTCCTTATGCAGCCTCGCGAGAAGAACTGTATCGAAAAGGGATACTGCGGATATATCGAATAATCCATCTCTGTAGAGGCCTCGATCTCTGCCGGAAGCCTGGCCGCGATGTCATAGCCCGTGCCTCCCTTGAGAATGACATCCGCGTTAATACCGCTATAATCAAAGTCAGGACTGAACGTGAATATCTTGCTGGACACCACCTTGTCATATCTTTTCAACGGTACTGCCCATTCCACGGAATCCCCACGGCGTTTATGGTAGGCCGACACTCGCATGAGTGCGAAATTCGGGAAATTATGTCCATCGACATCTATTATTCCGATTTTTTCCATCATCGCCCGGTCTGTTTCTCACTTCCGTTCACGAGATAGACGAAAGTCCCGTATTTGAGGCTGACCTTGTTCTTCCTGATTGCCTTTGAAATGGCTGAAGAGGTCTTTTGATATGCGTTCTGTATGGCGTTCCATCCCCATTGGGCGATGTTGCTCTGGCCGGAGGTGTTGCTGTTGAGCGTCATGGAGTTGTCAAGTGCACCGCCTGCCACATCCTTTGCAGTCTCACGGAACGAGCTTGACGGCACATAAAGCCCCTCCAGACCGTCGGTGTCGTAGATTGTCAGGTTGACCTTGACAAGCTCATCCGCTACCATGAGGGACTTGACCGAACCTTTGACACGCTGCTGTCCGAAACCGCTCATTGTTGCGTAGAGATAGCTTCCTTTGGGCAAGAACACATCGTTTATCTCGATATCGTCAAGCAATCTGAGTCTTACCCTCGACCCGTCGACCGCCTTGATGTCCTCGTCTATGATTGCCTTGATGAGACTTGGCTCCGGCTCGTTTTCCGCAAGGGTATTGAAATATGAGGATGAAGGACGTTTCGCCTTGACTACTGTCAGGGCATCGTCATCATCTGACAACGCATTGACAGCACCCTCCTTGATTTCCACAGTTTCTGCTGCGGTTATTCCGGCAGCCGCTTCCACGACATCCGTCACCGGCATCTCCACGGACTGCTGACCCTTGAGGCGCGCCTCGGCCAGTGCCCGTTCAAGTTCTGCAAGAGCTTCCCGGTTGTTGCGGTCGGCATAGTCCACGGGATTCAGCGAGTCCGATGACATCGCCTCTCCCTTTTGCGCTCCCTCGGCGATTCTGTCCTGCATCTCGCGTAAACGTAGTAGTTCCTCAGTGCGGGCCTGGGCCTCTCGGTCGAGCAAGGCAAACTCCTCGTCCGAATAACGTGATGCATAGTCTTCTGTCTGTTCTTCATTGTTACGGTCAATGTTCTCCACCGCCGAATAGTCCTGTATGCGGCCATACGACTTCATCATGCTCTCCGTGCGCCCCCCGATGCCGTCATCACGGATCTGGGCTTGCGGAAGTGTCGGGTTGAGATACTCGGTCTCCTCAAGGTTTCTGTCCGGAGTATCTTTTACCTCGGTCCTGAACATGTCTATCACGAGCCATCCGGTGCCAAGTATCAACGGGTACAGTATGGCAGGCAGCACATATTTCGGCTGACGGAAGTTAATTTTCTGTAATAGGTTCATTTTCTGCTTTGTTATTTTGTTTCATCATGAGTTGCGGTTGTATTTTGTCTTGATACCGTTTCTCCTGCTGCTCCACGGCGGTCTGATAGCCGTTGGCTTTGCGTGCCACCTGAGACAAACGCCATACATTCAGGCAGAAGCATAATATCACGATTCCGAACACAATGCCAAGGAATATCCTGGGCCAGCGGTTAGCGAAATTCTGTGTCGCGGCAGCGGCCTTGTCGATTCTCAATAAGCGGGCGACCTTGCGGCCGAAACCAACCTCCCTCTCATACCGCTCCTTGTATTTCGGATCATTCCTGTCGGGCATTTTCTCGCCCATGATCAGTTTTTTCCAACCCATATCTTAGTAGTTGTTCTTGGTTTTCTGTTCGATGTCCTTGTTGAGCAACGTGCGCCAGTTGACAATCAGAAGTCCGTGGGGATTGTTGTCTGTCCTCGGCACCCGCTTCAATTGCCCTGCGGTCACAAGCTCACGGGTAAGAATGGAGGTGCGTCGCTCGATGCGCTGACGGCCATAGTATTTGAACTCCATCTTCTGCGGGTCGAAGTTGATTGAGTCGCAGTAGATTGAAAATACCGCCGAGGTTCCCATGATGTTGTTGTAGAAGCCTTTTTCCTTCAGCGTGTTATACTGCGCAAGTCCGGTCTCGTCAACAAGGTACATGGCCTTGTCCATCGTGTATTTGATATACTTGTCATCTGGTGCAAGCGTGAAGAACAGGTGGTGGAAACGCTCGATATGGCTCTTTGCCTCCACATCCAGAGTCTCTTCCATCGTTGTGCGCTCAACAAGGACAGGCACCGTGCCGTCAAGAACATAAATCTTCTTTTGTGCATCAACGACCATGTTCCGTGCAGTCCAGATGCTTGTCATGGAAATGACCACACAGCCGACAAGGAACACGCTGCAGACAATCGCAACCAGTTTTATCTTGTTTTCTAAGTTTTTAATTACCATTGTTTTATTTAATAAATTTCATTATAATTCAGAATACTTTACTCATGGCACCCTGCGCTGACATCTTGGCCTGCGATGCCACTCCCTCACCGAAATTTCGGGTCGAGAAGGCTGTGTCACCCTCCGGAATCATCCACGCCGCGAGGTCCGGCACAAGATTGAGACATTTCAACGCCACAATCGAGGCCGCCATCAGATAGCCGGCGGAGAAGAACGAATTTTGCAGATACGCGGCCATTGTCTGTGTGCTCTCAGTGATTGCCGAAAGGTTCTCGACCTGGATGCAGAGCACTATGTCGAAGAGCAAAAGGACATAGAAACCCACGAAGTAGAGCATGGCGCCGTAGAAATGGACAGTCAGATAGCGGGTCAGCCACTTGGCCCATGCTCCTTCCCATTTAGGCAAGAGCGAAAATGCCCATTGTATCGGACCGAATATCGTGAGCATCCCCAACAGAATCTGCTGGCAATAGATCGTAGCCCACCATCCAATTCGGAAAACTATCAAGGCAATGACCATTACAATCTTGTCTATGCAGACCACTGCTCCGGATGTAAGGGATGTGAACCATAGCTTCGAGGCGTCCTTTTCCATCTTTGTCACTTCCTCCACGCCGGTTGTCTCCATTGTGGATTCAATAAGATTCGGGTCGGAGGTGCCTGTCCGGGCGACATCGGCCTGAGCCTGCAGGTCGGTATAGAGACTGTCTCTCACGAATACAAGTTCCTGCACTTCTTTGAACTTATCCTCTATCTGCGCGGCCTCGGCCGAATACAGGTCATGGGTATAGGAACCGATGGCATTGGGGATGTAGGACAGAAAGTCAAGGACACACCATGAGGAGCCGCTGTTGTTGAGTCCGCTGTCTGCCGGAGGGTACCACCAGCACATGATAAGGCTTATTCCGAGGGGGCGGAGAAGCTTCATCACATCAAGCGGCTCGTTCTTGTACATCATCTTGAAGGCCATCTGACCGGCAACGATGAGCGAGAACAGGGCGGCCAACGCCATGCACATCTGGAGAATCCACCAGAACGGTCCCTGCGTGCCTGTGAATGTGGCGTCGCACAGGAACTCGTTTGTCTGGAATATCACGTCATCAATCTCTTCCTCGAGAAGGTTGATGCCGAAGTCCGATAATATATTGTCAGCCACTATTCAAGGTCTACAAGAATTTCATCAAGCTGCTTGCGGAGATTTTTCAAGCCGTCAATGGCGAAATGGAGGTCATCGCTGATGAACATGTTGTCTAACTTCAGAATTTTTATCTTCAATTTCTGACCCGTTATCTGGAGTTTGTCCGCGATGACCCCGGCATTTGCGAGACGCGATTTTGATGCGATTGCATACATGTCGTCAAAAGTGATGCACTTTACCGGCTGGTTTCCTCCGGCTGTCTCAGGAATCACCATGAACGGATTTTCCGCATGGTTGCGGATACACTCCTTGTCATCCCGGAAGCCGAACAGCCGCGCGGTCTCGTATGCCCTCAGGCACACTTCCATTGCTGAAGTCAACACTAATGTGGTGGTTCCCCCCGGAAACTCACACTGAATCGTCTGAATTGCTCTATCCATTGATATTTAGTTATGGTTATGATTATTTTTGGTTATTTTCCATTCAGTTTATAAATCAGTGAATCCCTGACTGCCGGTCTGTCAGGAAGCGTCGTAATGACGATTCCCTACCGGTACCGATGGTCTGATTGTGCCCCATTCCCGCTTTTTGTCGACCATCCGGCTCCGCGCCAACGGTTCATCGCCGCCTGCGCTATGCCCGCTCTGTTGTCGGGCTTACGATAGCCAGCCGCCAGAAGTCTTGTTGTTTCGCCGCGACTGTTGAGATGCACTAGGAATCTTATCAGGTCGTCATTGGCCTTGGTTATGTCCGTGTATATCCGCAGATACTCTTTCTTGCGTTGCGAGTTTGGCATATAGGCCTGCTTTACGGCTGTTATTGCGGTCGTAAACTTGTTGTAATACTCTCGCCATAGCCGCTGGTCAGCGTTCTTGCCTCCAACCGCCGTAATGCGGTTTATGTTTCGCTGAAAGTCGGACATCTTCGCCTCGATCTTCTTGCTCTCGGCAAGCCATGCGAGGTCAACCTGCCTGTCCGCCATGTTGAGAGCCTCAATCTCGGCGCGCCTCAACATCACGGAGTCAAGTTTCTCGGAATCGTCTATCTGCTGATAGGCTGAGATCCCGGCAGCGGTCCTGAATGTCATTTTGTTCTCCGCCTGAGCCTTTTTCTTGTAGCGGCTGTGGAGAATGGAGTAGTACAGGTCAGGTGTAAGCGTGCCTGCACCCGTCTCCTGTACCGTCACCTGATTCATCTTTGCGTCATCGTGGTTGTAGGTCACACGCTGTGCCGTTGCCGACATGGATACGCATATCAGCATCACGGGCAGATAAGTTCGTTTCATTCTTTTGTATTGTTCAGATATCCGGCGCCACGCCATCTTCCGAAAGCGTCGTCAATTATTTCCCTCAGCGATCTGTTCCGGTAGACCGATGCCTTCCAATATCCGATTCTGACCTGTATGTATCTCCATGTGTCGAAATAGGCTGAATTAAGCTGAATCCTGATATTGTCAAGAGACTGGTTTATCGAGTTCAGAACCATCATGAGGTCAGATGTGGAACAGGCGGCCGCCCCGGTTGCATAAAGCACAAGGTCGGTCATCGAGCGGTATAGATTCTCCGCTTCATTCCCTATCTTTTTTATGCATCTCAGGTTTACGGTGATAATCAGAGTGTCTGACGGCTCAATGTCGCCACGGCTGAGGCATTTCTCATGGAAGTCAGTCAGCATACGTTTGTATTTCCCGACATTCCCGGAAATGTTGGTGTATGTATCCCTGACATTGAGAGCCGTTCTGGTCGACTGATATATTATGTCGATGACATCGAAGGCTCTCGTGTAATTGTCAAGGTCAAAGTTCAACTCCTTGTATTCATGGGCGGCATCCGCAGAATACTCATGAAGAAGCTGGTTGCTCATTTCCAAGGTGTAACGGGCAAGCAACAGGCTTTTCTGGTTCTTGTGGTCGGCAATGTATGCCTCCACAGAACCCACGTCGAAAGTCCACTGTGCTTTGGCACACAGAGGGAACAGAATCGCTATCATGAGTATCAGTCTATTCATCGATGTCGTCATCATATTTTCCGTTATACATGTCTGAGTGGTGTGCGTTGGCTGCATTGCGGAGCCAGCGGCGCCGGGCTTGCTGTATCAGCGTCTGTCTGCGCCCCTGCTCGTCATTGACGGGGGGTGCGATTGAGAGCAGCACGTCAATTATCGAGCGTTTGTAGTTCATCATCTTCTCTATCGACACAAGGTCGGCATAAATCTTGTGCAGCCGCATGTCAACGCCACGGGCGATTTCCAGACGGTCTGATGACCACAGAAGATGGTATGTGTCCTCTGTGTCATCCGTTTCCGCCGGGTTATTCCTGACATATTGGGTATCGATCTGACAGTTGGGGTAGTCGCGGGCGATTGCCGATATCCGGTCATTGACCTGTTTCTGCTTCTCCGCCTCACTCTTCCCGGGGTCAAGATTGATTATCTCGACAACCTGCGTGTCCGAGTATTCTGCCGTCAGCTCATAGTCAATCTGCACAATGGCACGGTGTATCTTGATACCGAGGAAATATTTCGGCTTCCTCGCTATTGATATGGTGGCCTTGAATGTTATTGTCCCGTTGATATTCGGGGTGGTGGCAGTCCGGATATAGGTATTGCCTGACCAATGTCCGTCGCTGTTCCATGTAAGACTGTATGCTGTCCTGCAGTCATGCATGATGGCCGGGATGCGGTAGTAGTCATCGGTCTGGATGTCATTGTCCTGCGATGCCTCCTCCTTGGCTTGCAGAACTTCCTTCAATTTGCCCTGCGCCGTTGTCAGCTCGCCTTTCAGACGGTTGATCTCGTTCTGGTTGGCATTGTATTTTTGCCTGAGAACCGCAGCTTCTTCAACAGACGCGGATGCAATCTGCCTGACAAGTTCGGCATTGGTGTTTTCGAGCTGCCGGATCTGGGATTGCAGCAACGTAATCGTATTGCGGTATTCTGTCTCCAGGCGGTCAAGCTCCGACGTGTCGTTACCCTCGTTGCCGGTCAGGGTGGATTTCATCACACAATCCTTTGTATGATTGCTTACGGATGCTCCGCAGCTCTTGCACTTGTACTGCGTGGTACCGTTCATGAGTTTCGCCCCGTCATGGCATGTCACCGATACAATCACACTCTCCGTCCCTTTCAGTTTCCCTGCATCGGAAGCGGTGTAGTAGTTGCGCCCGTCGTATCCGAGCTGATACACAGTCCCTTCCTCATTGTCGTTGTACGAGGCAAGCTTGGCCTGCATCTGCTTCTGGAATGTGGCAAGGTCCATATTGTAGGAATCGAATACATCCTCGTAGACTTCTTCCGTCCAGTTCCATGATTTGGTCACGCTGATGGAATATGCGTATGCTTTTCCGTACTGCTTCCCGCCACGGTTTAGGATGTAGCCGTTCCTGTGGTAGTTCATGGAGTAGCGGTAGCTGTCATCCTGACGGTTGAGCTGGTCAACCTTCGCTCTCGACCATCCGGCATGTCGCTCGGAATTGCTCAACGCAGCTTCCACGACAGCCGCCGGAGGATAATAGTTCGGATCGGTTGTGTTCACCCGATACCAGGGCGAACCATAGAGGATTGAATTGTTATCCGTAGGAGGATTGTAGTTGCAGACAACTTCCGAACCGGACTCACGACGGTATATATACCATCGCTGTGTGTAATACTGTCCGTCCGCCCTGTCCACATAGTCCGTCACCCATCCTGCAATGTTGTAGTCGGAGATATTGAACAGTCGATGCACATTTTCAGGAGAGCCTACGATGTCGAGTATCTTTCCGGCTGTAAGGTTGTTTATGTTGCCGTAGATGCGCTCGCAACTAACCACTGCGTCATATATGCCGGTTATCTTCCCCTGCATCAGCCCGCTGAAATCGGAGCCACGGAGAATGTCGTTCATTATGTCCTGGGCTGCTGACGAAGCTATTCCCACGGCTATGTTATACAGGTTTTCAGCATCCGCCTTAAGATTTTCCTTGGTGAAATGTTCGGGTGCCTCTGAGAGCATTTTCTGCATGTTGTCCCAGTTGACTATGTTGTATTGTGCGAACTCGAACAGTTGGCGCACCTCCGGGCATAACTCAAGGAAATCTATGTCGGAGAAACCGAGCCTGCTGTTGGTGACAACCGATTCAAACTGCATGCACAGGGCTTTGGTCTCATCGCATATCTTCATCAGATAGCACCCCCAATACAGGGCGTTCTGCGGTTGCTCAAGCATCATCCGGGCGACCACCAGAATCTTGGGGATGATTTTGGCGGACACCATGCGGTAAATGCGTTTGTAGTAATAATTCTCGGTGGGACTACTCCAGATACCAAGATCGGTAAGGGCCTTTCTGTCAAGGAACTTCGATGAGAAGATGGCGGCAGCAGCCACTTCCGCAGAGGTGTACTTCTCAAGAATCTTCTTCACCTGCTCATTGTAGTATGCCTCCGATGCGGTCTCCGCGCCATAGGCCGCTGCCATTGCCGCGACTGTCTTGGCGTCGTAGTTGATATTGGCATACTGTGCGGAGGCAGTCGTTCCGACAAGGCACATAATGATAATAAGCAGAATGCGGTTCATGTTTACAGCCCTTTCTCAGATTTGTAACTCTCGAGTGTCTTGATGAAATTTGGACCGATACCGTGTATGGCTATCAGACTCCCGCTGTCGGTTTCAGAAGAGTCCACAAGTCGGTGATACCGGCTGCAACGAGATTGTGCGCATACCGGCGTGTGATGGGATTGCTCCCGGTCTCGGACCAGAAGAGCGTATTCAGGAATGTATGCATCAGTTCTTTTTCCATATTGTTCTGTTTTTTATTTAATTGGCTGTAGATTCAATACTTTTCCTTCGCTGTTCACCTTTTGGGCAAACGCAAGTGATTTTGAAATGCCGGATAAACTCCAGTCCCGGCAATACACTTCGATGGCCTGCTGATGCGAGCATCCAAGCTGACGCTTATATAGCTTGAGGGCTTCCTTCTCCGCCCGTTCTGTCGTATAGGTCATGTAGCACTCCCGTGGTTCCTCGACCCCGAATACATTACCGTCGGCGCCACGCCTTATGAAGACCTCGCGGAAGAATGAGCGGCCATCCTTGTTTTCAAGCCGGTTTATCGTGAATATTTTCCTGCAGTCCACGTCTGTAAGTCCAAGAATCTTCTTGATTTCATCAAATCGTTCCTTGAACTTTGACTGGTCGAGAAGCATCACAACATCTGAGTTGTTGATGATAGCCTCCTTGACAATTTCTGAACCGATTATGTCCTGGATCTCCTGTGTCACCACTCCGACCGATGCCCAGAATTTACGGGCGGTTTTGTATAAATACTTGATATACTCAGCCATGAGCGGTGAGGCGATGGCTTTCCAAGCCTCTTCAATCACAAGGACTTTACGGTTCTTTTTCAGACGCATCTTCTGGAGAAAGACATCCATAATAATCAGCGTGACAATGGGGAACAGTTTTTTGTTCTCCTTGATTGCGTCCACTTCGAATACGATAAACGTCTCATCAAATAGGGTTGAATCGACATTCTCGTTGAGAATTTTCTCATATGCGCCTCCCTTGTAGAATGGCTGCAGCATGGTAGAATATGTCGAGTAACTGATTGTCGTTATGTCGTTCTCCGTGCATATCTGCTCCAGACGGTCAAATGAGTAGTCGAAGAATGAGTTGAAGCTCAGTTCAGTCACTTTCAGAGCTGCACGTCGCGCCTCAAGCACGTCTATCTGCTTGCGAACCATCTCGTCCACCTCTTTAGGGAGCATATTGGTATGTTTGCGGCTTGCGGCAGCAAACAAGTTCTTCATCAGCACCTCGCGCTGTTCGGATGAATACTGCGTGAAGCCGTTGAAATAGGCATCATAGTAGTCTATGATTATCTGCTCTACAATGCGGAACTCTATTTCCGGTATTCTGCTGTCGGATCCTTTCCATATCATCAATATGAGGTTCTTGAGGAAGTCAATCTTCTCTATGTTGTATTCCCCACGGCTGATTTTGAACGGGTTCATTGTGATAGGCTTCTCCTCGGTGTAGGCTATATACTTTCCTCCCAGGTATTCGCATAATCCTTCGTATGAGTTGCCGGTATCGACCATGACAACATCGGTGTTCTGCTCATGGAGCTGGCGCACCACACTGTTCATGTGGAAGCTCTTGCCGCTGCCCGAAGGACCGAGGCAGAAGAAATTGGAGTTGTCGGTAAGTTTGTTTGCCCCTTCCTTGCCTGATATGTCGATTGCCACAGGCACACCCTGGCGGTCGGTGTAATATATTTTCAGAGCTGTGTCTTCCGAGTGTTGGGCATGCTCCTTATACATAAGGCACATGGCTGCATCGGAAATGGTGAGGAAGCGGTCGTATTCAGGATTCATCTTGAAACAGTTGCCGGGGAAAGAGTTTACAAACAGCTCCAGCTGGTTATAGCTTTTTCTGGATATGTGTATGCCGAGTCGTCCGAACACGTTCTCAAGGTGGTTTGTCGGTTTCTGGAGGTCAACACCTTTTCTGCACGTCACCATGATGTTGAAATGGGCATAGACAAGCTGCTTGTTTTCACGTGCAATCACCTCCTGTACCTTTTCAATATCTTCCACAGCTATCTGGTTGCCCGGATTGGGCACTGAGGCATGGCGGTTGCGTTTCTTGTCCAACATGGCAAGCTCACGCTTCTGGCCAGGCATAAATATCATCTGGTTGTAGACAACGGACTCAATCTCCGGGATTGAATCAAGCACCGACATCAGGTCAACGGGGAGAGAGGTGTTGTTTACCTCAATCTTTGTGTAAGGACGTATCTGTGTCGGGAGGTTGATGCAGTCAACATCGACAAGCGAATATATCTTGCAGTTTCTGTCACCCATACCAACACATTCCTCGTCAGCTTTGAAACTGGATACTGAAATCCGTCTGTTCGCAAAGTCCATTGCGAAGAAGCGGTCAACAGCGGCAGAAGCTTCCTCCCTGTTTAGAAAACTGGCCTTTATGCCCGCATCACGGAGTTGGTCGGCGACCTTGCGGATCTTCACGAGAAAATCACGCCACTTTTTACCGTCATAACTGAACAGGCGGCTTTTCTTGCACTCCTGCGTGATTGTAAGATATGTGAACGAATCTGTGTACTCGCGGTTCTTGAAATAGCCGAAGTAGGAATCGGAAAGGAACTCACGTTTCTCTCCCGAATCATCAGAAAATTTCTTTCGTGTGAAGATATCCTGCTTGTGTAGCGCGTAATCCTCTCCGAGTGTGGCGCATATAGCCGAGAACAGCTTCGTATAGTCATAATATGCGTCGATGTTTCCACCGAATTTTGCCACGGGATTCTCAAGCCGTATCATGGCCGACACCTCACCGGTCTTGCTGTAAAGCACACCGATGCCTTCGGTTTCCTCTATTGTGAAGTATATGTCCTGGAATATTCGGCTGCGCTTTCCGCCTGTGCCGAAGGCCCAGACGGAGACAGCCATGCCGAGACATATCGCCAGAAATATTATGATGACGTAAATGGTCATGTTATTGTCTTAGAATAAGTAGAAAAGTCGTAACTTGAGTTGCGCGTATTGTTTTGAATAATTTGACATCACCACTCCTTTGCCCATATCGATGCCATAGAAATTATGTTCGGATGATTCCGAGCATGTAAGATACTCTCCCGTGAACGGTTCAATCAATCCGGCAAGGCCGTTGTGGGCGTATGGCTGAATCGAATAGTAGGCATCCGCCATCTCCCCCAATATCGGTATGTAACTGGCATGTTGTCTGCTGATCACAGACAGCATCGATGATTCATAATCCTTTCCCTTCCCTTTGAAAAGAATCGATGTCAGCTCCGCACCGTCCTTATATCCGAAAGCGGTGTCACCCGGATATGGCATTCCCGGTTTATAGATCAGCATCTCATCTTCCGGTGAAGATGAATCATTGATCACTCCCTCAGCAAGTTTCCCGTCTATAGTTGGGAAGATTATACTGCTGGAATTTGTTCTGTGTCCGAATGAGTAAGTCCCTTCGGTATCCTCTATGGCGATTGCTTTCCCATGCCGTCCGTCTGTTTGAAAGACAACAGCGACCGTCAGGGTGTCACGCTTCGCTACTATCAGACCATCTTTACGCAGATAGTTGCCTACTGAAACACTGTCAACAGCGTCTATTTCCCGCAAATCCGTCTTGCGCTCATTGTCAACCCATGATGATTTCGGGATAAGTTTCCCTTCGCGCCCGACCATAAGATTGAGCTGTGTCATGCTTCCGGCGGCAAGCGGCGGGAGTTTGGTCTCGAAAACATATTCCTTGCCGTTGACCATAGCTGAGAGGACAATATCCGAAGCAGATTCGCAAGGGATAAGATAAAAATCGTGATTCCTGCCGTTGTTAAGTAGGCAGTCAGAAATAAGCACCACAGGCTTTCCCTCACCTGATATTTCAATCCATTGGCCGGCATAAGGCATGTACTTTGCTCTGTTTATGATGGCATCCCCTTTGATTGCAAGCGATTCAAGCATGTCGTTTCGGTTGTCACTCTGCAAAAAGAATCGGATCAGGGCCATCGAACTCTGGAATTTAATTTGAAAAGACAGCTTCTCGCCAACCGCCCTCCCGGTCTCGTATCCATAGAAGTGATCCGAGAACGGAGCGGTCAGCGACAAGGTGTCAACAGTCGAAAACGGCCAGCAGGCACTTACCGTCGAGGCTGTGTCAACCGTCAGTGTGGGTTTCTCCGGTCGGAATGTGCCGGAACCGTTGAATGGCTCGATGCCTGTGGTTCCGTCGGAAGTGAGCCTTACGCCTATCCGGTCCGCACCCTCAATCGAACTTTCAGCCGTTATCTCGACCGGCCTCAGCTCGTCACACCAGGCATCGCGCACCTCTATGGCGGCACGGGTCTGTTCCAGCGAGACTTTCTTCTCGCCGGAATCGCCGCATGATGAACAGACAAGGGCAATGCCCAGTATGTAATGGGATGCAGACATCTGACAGGTGTTGAAATATTGGTTAAAGACTTTTTGAACGTGCGTAGACAAACACTCCTTTGTCACATTTTTTTGAGTGGAGACCTTTCCGCTGCTTGATCATTATGAAAGATGCGCCCACTGCGATGAAGACCACAAGCGTTATCAGCCCCGCTACAAATCCAAGAGCGATATACATGACAATAAACCCGACAATGGATCCACCGGCTGCAGCACCAGCCCAGTATATATACCGCCCCTGCAATCCCATCAGTTCAAGAGGCCGCTGAAGCCCCTTGAACATGGGATATGAAGGATGGCTTTCCTTGCTTGCTGCCGTCATGAATCAGAGACCGAAGAACAGAGGAAGCGCCTGGGCTGCGGCTACAAGGAAGATACATGCGCCCACGATCATCATGATGGACTTCTTGACATCCTGCTCCTCGTTGTTCATCTTAATGTAGACCGAGATTGCGCCCACGATGGCGACGACACCGGCAATGGCGTAGCATAGCTTCACGACGATGGGGACATACTTGGCGATTTCCTCGGTCACAGTAGACAGCGCCGTGGTTCCGGCCTCATAATTGCCGGCCGAGTTCTGGGCGAACATGGCCACGGAGCCGACAATCATCATCATGCAGAACATTTGCACACGCTCGCTTCCGAAGAAGCCCTTGAGCTTGTTTGCGATTTTTTTGAACATAAAATCTGGGAATTTTGGTTTGTTTTTGAATTAAATGATTGGTTATGTTAAAATATTGAAGTCAAATAAATCAGATTCTGTATCCAAAGAAAGCCGGGAATACGGTGGATGCGCCTATCAGAAATAGACAGGCTCCGACCACCATCATTATCTCTTTCTTCACACCGTCCTCTCCGGTGTTCATCTTGATGTATATCTGCAACGAGGCGTAGATTACCACCACTGAGGCCACAGCATATATAAGGTATAGGACATAGAGCATCATCGTTACCACGAAATCATGTTGCTTTGCCAGGGCATCCGCTCCCCAGCTGTAATCCACACCGCCACACTTGGCTGATGCGGAGCCGGCACATAGGAGACACAGGGCGAAGATGCCCTGTGGAAGAGCTTTCTTAATAATGGTCCAAGCCGCCCGCATCGTTATCCGTCGAAATGTCTTTCTCGGCGGGGATGCGCTTTACCCAGATATTTCCGGCATCGGGGGCGGCACTATATCCCTGAATTCTGTCCATCATCTCGTTCTCGTCGAGGCTTACCTCGGCTATCATTTCCACCGCTTCCGGCATTGTCTCGGCCAACTTGACCTTCAACGCCTCCGCCTCGGCACTTTTGTCATCCGGTTCTTCCGTGATATTTCCGGCAACCTCGGCGACGGGAGTCGCGGCAATCTCCTGATTGCCGACTGAGAAGCCTTCCCGGGTTTCCGTTACTTGCACGGATTGCTCTTCCATGAATGATGTGTCGAAAGTCTCGGTCTGCGAACTGTCGTCGCCCGACTTGCGGCCAGCCGCGACATCGCGTACAATCACTACAATGAAGTATATGATGTAGGCGATGGTAAGTATCAATGCGAATATTCCAAATGCGCTCATGAATTTGTTTTTTAGTTCATCTTTCAAAATTGTGATGCAAAGGAAAAGGATAAATGTGTAATCTGGAATTATTCGCTGATTGACAGCCTTTTATTTAAGACTGTTTATGCAAATCATATTATAGGCACTACATTTTGGCACGACCTGCTTCAATCGTGATTGTTGAAGCCCAGTTCCCCGTGAGATAGTTTTAACCGCGAAGTTATCAGCGGAGCATAATGCCAAGGGCAGGCGGTGTTTCTTCAAAACCCTTGTCGGATATGCCTCTTTACGCTGATATTGGTTGCGTATAAAACTTGGCTCTCACGGAGGAACAAAGGTTCTTAAAGTGAGGGAAGAAATCAAAAATCAGTTCAACAATTTAAAATCTTAATGATATGGCTAACTATTGCGACAGCACTTATCGTATCACAGGCGACGCTTCCGAGCTTGACACCCTCTACGCCCTTATGCTCAAACTTGAAAAGGAAAAGGAGAACGGCAACCGGGTGGGTCACATAGTCAAAGAACTCAACGGCTCTATCCCAGAACACCTTTATGTAAGAGGTTGGTGGGATGACCTCGACCGCGAGAGCAACTGCATCCGCTTCCATCAAGAGTCCGCTTGGGAGCCTATTTACGAGGCTTGGGATTTCATCTGCTCGAAGTTCAAGACGCTTCAAGCCTACTTCATCGCAGAAGAGCCGGGATGCGAGGTCTACCTCAAACGCGACCACCCCGAACACAGATGGTTCCCCGACAACTATTATGTGGATGCCCTGCCACCGAAAGGCGATTATCTCCACGAATACTTTGAGACCATTGACGAGGCTTTCCGCTACATCGAGAAGATTTCCGATACCAACATCATCACCGCAGATGATGTCGAAGCCCTCAATCTCGCTTGGGGCGAGGATGGCGAGTCCTACATCTATCTCCACGAATATAAGGAGGTCTGAACGCAACAAACCCCTGAGCAATCACACCGACCGCCCAGGGGTTTGCCTTATTTTGTCTCTATTGCCTCTTATATGTTAGAGCAACTTTTCGGGATGCTCCAGTTCCTCAACCAGCAAATCAACAGTTGTAGATGGCTTATGCGATTTATAGTCCACCGATTCTATAAAGAACTCGCGCAGCCTCGCCGCTCTTTCTTTTGCCAATGTCTCACTGCCAATGCTTTGGAGTAAAGCGTATATCCCTTTGTCATTCTTCTTGTATCGATACTCTTCGTAGCCGGGCTTCTTCTGAATCTCGTTTTCGAGTTTCTTTATGTAGTCAGCTCGGCTGATGGCACTGTCGAGATAAACGAAATGAAACAGATACCACAACTCAAACGCTTCGTTGCTCCAGCCTGGCATATAGCCTTTGCTCTTTGCAAGCGCTATAGCCTCATTGAAGTCGTTGAAGTCATCCTTGTCAAACACTACCCATACACGGTCGAACCGCAGATGTCGTTGGTGTTCAAGGCGTGACCGGATTTCCTCTGTCTTCTTTACTAATGCACAGGTGGATTTTCCTTCGCCTACAATTTCTTCGGAGCGCACCTCCGAGTAGCGGTCTTTGACTAATCCCTTGAAATAATTCGGCTCAGTACGCTCACCCTCACATACAATCAGGAAACGCACAATCTTGTCGCGCGTGGCAACTTTGCGTTTCTTTGCAGCCTTTGCCTCACGCTTTTCGCGTTTGAGCTGCTCTATCTTGGATTTCGGCAACTGTCCCATATCAGTTCATAAAAGGAATGGCACCGTAGCGACCATTGATGTAGTCTTTTTCAATATTGCGGTCATTGCGTACCTTGTTGCCGGCATCATCGCGGAACTCCACCAATGAGTAAAGTTCCGAGGAATCGGTCTTATCTTTCTCGGTGAACCAAATCTGGTCGCGGCGTAGGTACTGGAGATTCAGCAGATTGGTGTCGTGGGTGGCAAAAATAAGCTGTGCACTCTTTTTGTTGATTTCCTTGTCCATAAAAAGTCCGATGATTTTTCTGGTGAGGAACGGATGTAGTTTGGCATCCAGCTCATCTACAATCAAAACCTTTCCGTTAAGAATGGCATCGAAGATTGGTCCGGCAATCTCGATGAGTTTCTTGGTGCCCTCCGATTCCATTTTGTCAGTGGGAAAACTGCGCTGCTCGACGACGGTGCCATCCTCATTGAAGATGTTATGAATCGTCTTGGAGTCTAGCGAAAACTTGTCATCCAATTTGGCGTTTACTTCAATGCCGTGAAAACCTAGGTTTGTCTGCTCAAAGAGGCGCATTACTTCATCACCTCCTTCCTGGTTGTACATCAACATTTTCAATGTCTTGCCAACATATTCTTTGCCATCCATCCCCGACATGTAGTCCATATTGGTGAACCAGTCGAGGATTGCCTGTGACACCTTGCCGTTGAGCTGGGCCACGAGAGATACGAACAATCTATTGGCCGGAGTGGAATCCTGTTTGCCGATGCCCTCGCTGAAACGGGTCTTTGAAATCTTGAACTCGTCGCCACTACGGAGGAACAATTCAAATTCACGCTCTCCTTTTCGCTTCTCATAGAGCCATTCGTTGAGAATTGCTTCGGCGTTGTAGTCGAAACCGTAGCGATACTTGGATTCACCGATAGTAAACTGAATTTCAAAGGATGTCGGTTCATCACCGGAGGTCATGTTCAGGCAGAACGGCTCAGCATCAAGTTTGTCCTTGGGATTCAACTTGACGGAGTTGAGCAGCACGTCGCGCATGGCCCTCAATGCTTTGAGCACATTGCTTTTGCCACTTGAGTTGGCACCATACATCACGGCTACAGGAAGAAGATTCTCGTCTGCCGCCGGCACAACCGAACCGGCCAACTCCTGAATGGAAGCAGCCTCCATTGAGAGGGTCATCTCATCCCGAAACGACCGGAAATTCTTGAATGTGAAGTTTACTAACATGGCTCTATTTGTTTTTCGTTATGCAAAGATAACAATAATTTTTCAAACAGAGTTTGTTTTGTGAGATATTTTCTCACAAAACAGCTATCATACACCTGTTTTGGGTGGTTTGCTATCAGAGATCTGCCTCATTGGATGGATTTCGGCGAGTTTACAACAGATGAAGTAGGCCCGTTTGAAGTCTTCAAACAATTCATCGTCGAACCATTCCTTTGTAGTGAGCCTGTAGAGAAGACTTGAATCTTCAAACTCGTCGGGGCGAATTATCAAGGGCGTAAGTCTGTAACCCAACCCTTTGTTGCGGTCGATAAGGATGATACCATCCTTGCTTAATGATACCCGACCAATCTTGCAGATTATGGGAAAGCCCTCTATTATGTCGATTGGAGTCACGTTGTTCCAATCCCCGTCATATCTCTGCATGAAGGAATGGTCCATTAAAGACTGCACACATCGCGGGTCTACGAATGAGTCGCGTTCATAGACATAATCCTCGATGTTGTCCACATGGTAATGCTTGGCTATCCGTGAAAGCAGATAGTCTGTCACTTCCTGCCGCCCGTTCTCCAGATAGGAGACCGTACTTTGGGGAATCTTCATTGACTCTGCAAACTGTTTTTGCGTCAAGCCTTGTTCCTTGCGGAACTGTCTGAGATTTATCAGTTTCATTTTCTGTAAGATTTACCGGGGTGAATGATTTTTGTGTATATTTCCTGTATGCGGTCAACGACCCTCCAGCCATATTGCTTGAACAGATCATCGGACACAAGATTGGTAGTGATGATTGTGAAACTCAATGTCTCATAGCGTTTCTCTATCAATCGCCTTACAGGATGAGCTGGAGTGCCAAATGACAAGACCTCACACGGTTCCTCGCCCAAGTCATCTATGACCAACAATGGTATGTTTTTGAGTTTGAGTATCTGGCTGTCTTCTTGATTCTTGTAATACTCGCAGACCTCAGTGGCAGTGATGAACCGCCACCCAAACTCAAAGTATTCTCCCATATAGTCGAAGCCCCTTTTGCTGTTGAGCTGCCGAGCCATCTTCAGGATAGCTTTGGCAAGCGTGGTCTTGCCGTTGCCGGGCACGCCGCAGAGCATCATGCCCGATTGCGGATATGGTTGGGTCAAATGTTGTATGACCTTGGCAACCACCTCTTTGGTATTGTCATCACTGATGAAGTCGCCGTAGCGCTCCAGCACTTCCTCCTGGTATAGTTTGTACAACATGAGGTAGGCATCCCTTGGAGGGAGATTGAAGCGGAAACACGGGGCCATCTTGTGCATCGCTTTGACCGCAGCGACCTGGTCGGTAAGTTCGGTCTCTGTAATACCGAACTCACCGAGTATGTCACTGAGCGACTGTGATTCTTGCTTTCTCATGGATGCTTCGTGTTGCTGGATTCAACTCTGAAACAATCGCACCAGAAATAGTCCGTAAAAAGTCTGTGGGCTACCTCGATGCCATAGGTCTCTCGGATTGTCTGTGGGTCAAACGGCGTGGCAATCAGTGTTAGAAGCCTATTGTCAGACCTGAACCGGATAAGTGTCTTGACCAAAGTTTTGGCAAGTCGCTCATTTGTGCATTCCTCCTCGTAACCAAGGTTGTCAAGGAAGAGCACCGGCGCTTTTGCCGCTTCCTCGAATGTCTCGTAGGAAGCCAAGGAGTACCGAAATTCCTCGGCTCGGATGAATTTACAATCCAACGAGTTGATTTCCTGATACTTCCATGCTTTTGGATGTTTTTTCAACAGACAGAGAAACTTTTGGAAGACCAGCATGAATGTTGTCTTGCCCGAATCATACGAGCCGGAGAAGACAAATCCTATGAGAGACTCCGGATGTGTCAGCATTTCAGCGATGTGAACGAGTGCTCTCTTGTCACATTCGTCAATGACAATCTCTGTGCCTCTTTCACTGCCAACTGCATAAAAGCAGCGGGTGAGAACTTCTTCAATCGTCTTCGGCTCCAGCAGGAGGCGAAAACGGCTTTTCGTAGTCTGCGGCAGTTCTCGCGCTGCCTTCAGAACCTCTGCGTCGGGCGACGTTTGTTTGGCCGGCCCCTTTTTCTTGTTGTCCATTTTGTGTTGATTTAGATTTTACATTTGAGTTTTGTCGAATCTGGACCCGTGACCAGTTCATGAAGTGCTGTTTGAAGCCCTTGAACGAGTCATGGTAATCTTCTGCGCCAAGGCAGTAGTTGATGAACTCATCGAGCATCTGCATCAAACCCTCTTTGCCGTTTTCCGGCTTCAAGCTGTAAAGCATTTGCTCAATGGTCATATCTGATTTTTTTAAATCTTCATAAAAACTCCTTTCTCGCGCGGAAGAATCAGAGAAAGTATTTTCCTGTTTATTAGTTTTTTTATTTATTATATTTACCCGTATCTGACCGTCCATTTCATCCGACACCCCGGCCAACGGTTCATTATGCAGCTCGTGGTACTTCTCATCTTGCATGTCATCAGACATCCCACCCGACAAGCCGCCCGACATACCACCTCTGGTTTTTCGCTGAAAATAGCCGGCAGGAGGAGAGAACCTCTCATACTGCACAATCTTGATTATGCGGATTCCCTTCTCTTCACGGAATGTAATCCGACCCTCCTCTTCAAGGTCGGAGAGGAAACCGGCGATTGATCGCTCATCGGCATTCCATACCCTTTTGAGGTATGACAGTGTAGGTGCAACTTCTCCATATTGAAGATGAACGACGATGCCGGTGGCTCCCGCACCTTGAATGCAGGGCTTCGAGGCGGCATGGTTTCTCAACCACAGCCACCAACAAAATTTTTTCGGATGCTGAAAGAGCCAGTCAAGTTCCTCATCCTTGTATATCAGTGTGAATCCGGACGTGTACATAGTCAATCCTTTCTGCATTCAGTCGACCTCAGGAATGCAGCCAATTCCTTTCCGCTGAATAGCGTTAATGAGTTTTTGATTCTCATAGCACTGCCAACCTTTTCTATCAGGCAGGCTACTTGATCTGTGGTGCGCCCAAGCATATCGGCAAGTTCGAACACAGAATACCATTTATCGGCTTTAATCTGATTCATCATCTTATGTTGATTTTGCATCCCCATCAGGGAAAAGGTGATACATAGATGAGTCCAGAAGAATTGCGATTCTACTTTTGGCGTATTGTTTAGGGCTATGCCGCCCATACATCCAGCTAATCACAGATTTGCGCGATGCGCCGGTGGCCTTGCATATATCATCAATCAGTTCATTATATTCGACGGATTTATTGAATAGGTTATGGTATATGTTTACGAGGGAACCTTTGGCATTTCTGTCATCCGGGAAAAGTAACTTCTCAGACACACTCAACGAATTTGACAATCTCTTCTTAACAAGATTTCCGGGGTTGATTCCAGACTGCGTGGAACACAACACCATTTTCAAAGTGTTGGGAGCCAATCCGGTTTCTCTCATTAAATAGTTGAAGAACCGTGTACGTGGTGACGGCAAATCAGCAAGCAGTGCGCTTAACTCCTTAAGTGACTGGTGAGCCTTAATATATTTCGCGTATCTCTTCATGGCTCACAGTTGATTAAAGTTTCACCGCCTTCATTATCACTTCTGCTTAATGAGCGTGGCGCAATATGGATGTTGTAATTTCTATCGTGTGAGAGCCCGGTGGATAGTGATAAAAGCACACTCGTTGCTGTTCGTGGCTTTTCGGTCACGAACTTAAGAGGCTGGCAGTTCTTTTGATGTGTCTGTACAAGGCCATCTGCTCCAATACGGAACTTAGAGTCCCCAAGAATAAAAACATTCTCCATAATCATTCTATTGACTAAAGGTTCTTATTCTTTCGCGAGGACTCAATGAATTCCTCTACATCGTCCTCAAAATATATACGGCTTCTTCCGATTTTATAGCTCCGGAGTCCGGCTCTCTCATATCGCTGTATAGTCTTCACAGTTTTGCCCAACTTCTCGGCGACCTGCTCTATCGTAAGGTAGCTCTTCACAAGGCTATCCTTTACGCTCTTTTTCAAAACCTGTATATTTTCACCAAACATACGGGTACAAACTGCTTCGATGCGTTCATCGAGGACTGCATCGAATGAGCCGAATGATATGCTTTGATTATCCATGTGCGTCAGTATTTATTATTTCTGACGCAAAGGTAGATTGTGACTGATCCTTTACTGTAAAATACAGTGAAACCTGGTAAAGTCACAAAATTTTACTTTTTACTAAATTTTACAGATGCCGATTGGTTGCTTATAATCAGTACGCTATGTTGAGTTGATATATTATCTCAGATTTCTTATTTTCTACTTCTTCCTCAGTAAGCAGGCTGTCAACCTTAGAAAAATATTTAGACATCGCACCTTGGGTGTTGGCAACTCCCCAGAACAACTTCATAGCTTTAAAATTCGGAGAGGTTGTCAGAATTTTCATTTCTATAGCAGCCTTGATATATGCAGCCAGTTCCCTGCCACCTTTGCCATAGACTAATTCCTTCATCGCACTGAAGACTCTCACCTTCTCTTCAGGTGATGCTCCAATGATGAACTTGAACAGTTCTTCCCTCATTTCATTTGTTTCCCTCTCCTCTTTGGACCTTTTAGCACTTTCCCCTAGACTTTCAGCGGGTTGAATTTTTTCGGCAAAGGTTGAATCTCCCGCCAATTGACGATAATTCTTGTAAATCCAAGGAATCCAATGGCAAGACAGTGTGAAACAGATCTTTCTCAGGCTATGCTCTTTCTCATCGCCTCCGGTTTTTGGATTCAGATATTCAACCGGAAGCCGTTCAGCCCATGAAAGGAATGTGTTGATTGTTTTCGCGATATTCGATACAAACCATGATGCGCAGTAGCCACTGGTCATGTCGTTAAGAGCCAGTTCTTGAAACCCGACAAGTTCATTTTCTACGAAGTCTTGGAGATTGTTAAGTTGAGACAATTCGACATCCTCCCATCCCGAAAGATAGGGGTCAAAGATTTGGAATCTGCTACGAAGAGCATTGTAGAAATGAGGAATCGTCGTGCTGCCCATATAATTAGAGTTTTACAAATTAACGGATAGCCTCTTGATACAGTTCACCAACAGGGTACAATCCCAATTCAATAAGGTACATCGGTAAGCGGTGGTAATCAAAGGTTAAGACTGACGAAAGAAATGAAATTTTATTGGCTGAAAATTTTTGTACCTCGAAAAATTTGATTAACTTTGTATTGAGCCGATAGGCTTCACATCATCAAGATATAAATATTTGATTTTGACCACTTTGACGAGATGTCAATGTCATTGAAAGCGACAGAGAAAAACGAGGTACAAGCGCATATACGCATCCTCTGATTTTCAGTAGATTGAACTTGTTTCTCAATCCAATTTCAATCCAAAAAATCACTTTGTACCTCAAAACTGCTCAAACGTCTGAATAATAATTTAGTGAAGATTGTGCATCGGTAAATGAACGGCAGTTAAAAACAGGCAACTATAAGTATAGATAAGTATTAAGGCGTTCAGTTTGAGCGCCTTTTCTTGTGTCCGGCTGTCGGCTGTTTAATCGGTAGAACTCGTTTCTACCTGTTTTTCACTCCATTTTTGAACCACATTTGTTGCTCGTCTGCTATCCGAGTCAAGTCGCTCTACTCGGTAGTGGATGATGTTCATACTCGTTCACGCTCATTCAGGCATGTTCATACGGGTTCAACGAATTAGCTCAATGAGTGACACAATTTTAACTCAAAGTTATGGCAACTTCAAACATTAGAATCAAGAAGGTCTGTCAGTGGTGTGGAAATGAGTTTGAGGCTCAAAAGGCCACAACCCAGTATTGTTGTAAGCGATGTGCCGAGCACGCTTACAAAGAGCGTAAACGACAAGAGAAGAAGAAAATCACTGAAACTCTTGATTCGCTTACTACTCATGAAAATAAGATAAACCAACTCTCCGGCCGAGACTATCTATCGGTTGCTGAAGTGGCGCAAATCCTTAATGTAACACCAAGAGCAGTTTATAATCTCATTTACAGGGGTACCATCAAAGCCTATCGCCTCACCTCACAATGGGCAGTAATCAAGAGAGCAGATATTGACGCAATGATCGAAGCTCGTCCTTATGAACGAAAACCGAAAGCAACGACAATCGCAAAAGATGAGAACGGCGAGGCAATAGCAGAGTTTTATACAACGAAGGAGATTATCGAGAAGTTCGGGGTGAGCAATTCGTGGGTGTTCGCCCAAGGAAAGGCTCACAATATTCCGAAGGTCTACCACCGGGGGAAGACGCTTTGGAGCAAGGCGCACTGCGATCGGGTGTTTGCAGCGAAGCCCGAACCGCCGAAAGAGGATGACTGGATTTCATACTCTAATGTGCGGGCTGAGTACAATCTGACCCATGATCAGCTTCACAACTATGTGAAGTACCATGGTCTGCGCCGTAAGAAAGTCGGCAAGTATACCTATATATTGAAGTCGGAAATCGATGCGATTCTCCGTCCTCCAACGCTGAAATGAAGCAGGTTATCGGTTATCCGCAGGTTAACAGTCTAATAACTTGATAACCGGGAGATAACCAGTGAACTTCGCCGAAACAAATCATTCAAAAACAAAACTCGTATGGATATATGCACTAAAGTCGCCTTGCGGCAGCGTCTTCTTGATTCGGGTAAGATCACGCTGTACTTCGACTATTACCCACCAATCCGAAACCCGAAAACAAACAAGATGCAGCGCCATGAATATCTTGGAATCTACCTGTATGGCAACCCGACCAACAAGGTGCAGCGCGACTTCAACCAGGCGATGCTTGAGAAAGGGGAACTTCTGCGCTGTCGCCGTCAGGAACAGGTGATTAACCGCCAGTTCGGTTTCATCGACCATAGCCAGCAGAAGGAGGATTTTCTCGCTTATTATGAGGAATATGCCAAAAGGCAAAGCAATACCAAATGGCGAATCAGCTACAAACATTTCCAAATCTTCACAGGTGGAAAATGCACCTTCGGAGAGATAACTCTTGACCTCTGCAACAAGTTTCGCGATTATCTCCTGAACGCCAAGCAGCTCAAACACACGAAAAAGAAATTGTCCAAAAATGCCGCTTCCGGGTATTTTTCGACATTCCGCGCTCTGCTCAAAAAGGCTTACAAGGAGAAACTTCTGACCGAGAACGTCAACGACTTTCTTGAATACATCGAATGGGATGATGTCGTGAAAGAGTTTCTCAATCAGGACGAGCTTATCCGACTGGCCCAGACTCCCTGCGACAGCGACGTGCTTCGCAGGGCATCGCTCTTCTCCTGTCTCACAGGTCTGCGTTTCAGTGACATTCTCAACCTCGACTGGAAGAATATTCAGGAGATTGCCGGAATCGGACTATGCGTTGTAATCAAGACACAGAAGACAAAGACGGCTGCAACCCTACCGCTTTGCGAGGATGCCATAGAGCTAATCGGAGAGCGTAAGACAGGCAAAGTATTTCCCGGATTCAAGAAAACACTTACGGCAAAACCTCTGGCAGACTGGATAAAGGCAGCGAACATCGACAAGCACATCACGTTCCATTGCTTCCGCCATACCTACGCCACTCTTCAGATGGCAATGAGCAGCAATCCCTACGTGGTCAGCCAGGCTCTCACCCATAAGAATCTTGAGACAACTCTACGCTACACGCATGAGGTTCCGACCGCACTGCTTGAGACTCTCGGCAAGATTAAAATCAAGCCCAAATAGAATGCACCTGATTTCCCCCTGAAATGACAGTGGGACGTTCTCACGTTTCACAAATAGGCAGATAATGGTCCGTTACCGCCCGGTAACGGACTATTTTATGCTAAAAATACAGGAAGTTGCTAAAAGTGAACCGATATGGCTAAGAAAAGTGTCCAACATTTCGTTTTTAGCAATCAATCCTCTGTAATTTTGTCGGACAATTTCAAAATCTCACAATTATATGAAAAGCGACAACACATTGAAAACCATGACCGTATTAATCACCATTGTCTTCCTGATTATGGCAATGAAGACAGCTTATGCGGGAACTAACGGGTCATCCTCAAATCCGGGCACAGCATTGTTCTGGCTTGATGCCGCTTGGATATTCACTCTCTATGAAGCACCGTTTCTTTTGGCTGTCTTTGTGGCGGGACCGATGGTAAATGATGCAATGCCCGCAATTTTTGCAACCGGAAGAAAGTGCGCTGCGGTATTAAAACAAAACCTAAGTAAAACAGTTGACTCCGGCAACGCCCCAGAATCACTTAAAGCAGACGATATTGTCGTCACTTGTGATAGACAGGGCGAAGAAGGCGAAGTATCAGTCGTTGAGAATGATAAAACTGCGGAGCTATCGGAAGAAATCATCGGCTATATCTCCGGAACTCTCGGCAATCTACTGTCGGACGAACAGATTGAAAAACTGCTCGACAATTTCAGGAAACTGAATACCTGCGGACCTTTCGAGGTTGTAGAGAAGCAAAAATTGCAGGGAGTCTTTGAATTTGACCTGATCCATTTCGCATGGAACGTGTGTCGTCGTATCCATAATCCTGATACTTGTCCGAAAATTTTTGGTTTTGCCACAGCCGAAATGATTAAAGCCTCATTCCCGCTGACGCTTCAGAACTATGCGGTCAGTACTATCAAAAGCCGACTCAAGGATTCCGACGCTACTACAAAGTTCCGACTTCAGATAATCGAAGTCAACCGACCGCTGGTGCCATATATATTTCCTGTGCCAGAAGAAGCCGGATAATATTCAGGTTATCGGTTATCCATTGGTTATCCGGATGATAACTGGATTGGAGGAATATAACCGATGAACTTTGCGGCACGATGTTCAAATCCCCATCGTGTCGCAATATGATTGAAAAACCAACATTCGAGGCAATGCCTCAGATTATGGCACGGCTTGAAGAAAAAGTCGATGCCCTGACCGAAACTGTCGGTAAACTACTGCAAGGCGCTATGGCTCCAATGGTCGTTACCGCTCCGGAAGAGATGGTAACAGTCAAAGATGCCGCCAGTATTCTTAGACTGTCTGTGTCAAGGGTCTATGCACTCGTTCAGGAGGGGCGTATACCATGTTATAAGCCAGGGCGCAACCTGCTTTTTCTCCCCTCCGAGTTAAGGAAGTGGATGGCCGAGGGGCTTCGGAAAGGCCAGCCTTCCATCGAAGAACAGATGGAGCAGATGACCAAAGGCATGCGCAACAGTGCCAAAGACAGGAGATTCATATGAGCGTAGGTTACAAACTTCTGTCCGAAAGACATGATATGGAAAACACCTTCTGCCGTGCTTATTCCTGCCGTGCCGCTATTGAAAAATTTCTGGCGGACCTATTCCTTCTTGATAAAACCACCGGGTTGTATGCCGCTACATACAACCCGGAAGTCACACTCGAAACAGACGAAGTTCAACAGATTGTCTGGATCAGTGGGGTCAACGCGCCCTGCAATGCATTTGAAATTGTAAGAATATTCAGGTTCGGAGACCTTGACAAATCTGTAAAGGAAGAAACCGCAACGAAACGTCGCCCCTCATATAAAGCAATGCTGCAACTCTGCGCCGAGGACACAACGGTAAAGCTCACAGTGATAAAAGACAAGAATAAATCAGTCAATGTAAATTCGGACGAATGGGAGGCGGCGCTATCGCTCAACGACAGGAATCAGATTGAAAGAACAGGTCAGAATATCAAACTGATTCTACTCAACGACCCACAGCTCAAAAAAGTGCGTTTCGACCGCTTTACCAAGCAGGACATTACCGACTGTCCAGACTTCTGCAATGAGCGAGACAACCGTATTGACGATGAATCGATAGGCAAGATTGCCATTTATATCGAGAATGTATACGGGCTTCAGCTCTCTCAGCCGCGTATTATCGACATGCTCAAAACCACATCAAAGGAGCGTGGCTTCAATCCCGTGCATGAATTTATACAGAGTGCGACATGGGATAATGTGGAGCGCATCGATACAGTTGTAATCCGGTACCTTGGTGCCGATGACACTCCTCTTACACGGATGCAGACACGCAAGTGGATGGTCGGCGCGGTGGCCCGCGCTTTCAGTCCCGGATGCAAATTCGACCATATACTCACGTTTACAGGGCCGCAGGGTGTTGGCAAAAGCACATTCCTGAATATCATCGCCGGAAACTGGTTTTCAGATTCGTTCTCATTCGCTCACGACGACAAGTCGAAGATTGAGGATATCACTGGCGCATGGATTGTGGAAATATCGGAACTCAACGGCATGAAACGCGCCCATGATGCTGAGGCAGCCAAAGCGTTTCTCAGCCGGGTCCGCGATGATGTGCGCCCGGCATACGCCCGGAAGAGTGAGTCGATTCCCCGAAGCAACGTGTTTGCCGCAACGACCAACGAGACAGAGTTTCTACAGAGCTGTAACGGCAATCGCCGCTGGTGGGTAATCCCTATAAAGGGCACAGGAGAAGTTCGAGAATGGATTGACGCACTGAAATCCGAGGTTCCCCAGTTGTGGGCTGAGGCTTATCACTATTACACTGCCGGAGAGACGCTGTTTCTCCCTCCTGAATTGGAATCGGAGGCCAATCGGCGACAAGCTGAATATACCACTGCCGCCGGAGATGAATTGCTTGATGAAATAGAGGCGTTCTTGAACAGACTCGTTCCAAAAGCATACTTCTCATGGCCGCTCGGCAAGAGGGCGCAGTGGCAGAAGTGGGCTATTGATCCGTCATCATTTATCGATGACGAATACCGTCAGATAGGCACTGAACCGCTGACAATAGTATCTCCGAAGATGATAAAGTGTGAAATGCCGAACGATGCCATCCGAACATCATTCCGCTATTCATCGCAGTATATCAACTCCCTCATGGAGCATATACCCGGTTGGGTAAGGTCGGAGAAAGAGAAAGTGCCGGGTATGCACCGCGACTATTGTGGCGCCGACGGACGAGTTAAACGCCCCTGGATTCGTACTGACAATCCCAAGATACCACTCTCTCCTACTCTTGACTTCGATTGCGAAGACTCGCCATTCTGACCCGAATGTCCCAAATACCTTCCCTTACAATCCAAAAATATTTTGGCTTAAAGGGAAAGAAAAACAGAAAGCACAATACTACTGAAAATGGCTGTAATGTTCGGTGTTTTCCTCAGGACATAAGGACATTTGGGACAAAACCGATGATTATAATTTATAAACACACTACGAATGAACAAATTAAATAAATTCACACCGATGGAGTTTGACTCTATCGTCCCGGTCGATGACCTATGCATGGCGGCCGGACTGGTCTGCATCTCACAAAGGAAAAATCTCAGACATTATGACCTTGGCAACGGCAAGGAACTTACTGTCAACAATGCCCGAAATGAGTGGGCTATGAAGAATCCTGACTGTTACGGCAGCGCGTCTCAACTGGCAGTTAAACTCGGACTTGCAGATAATAGTGACTTCTCAAAGGCTTTCGCCGAGATCGAAAAACTTTATGCCGAGCGTGAGAACACTCCCGCGGCTTTCGGTTATACCGCAGTCAGCCGACCGGTCTGGGATTTCACGGATACCTGCCACCCCAAAGACCAGGAACTCGGCAGGATGATGACCCGCTATGCCCTCTCAATGGAGACTGTGAAGCTCTATACTCTTGAAGGTTCTCTGCCTCAGGTCAAAGGAGGCAAGCGTGAACGTGTCCTGGCAATGCCTGTGGGTGATAATGGCGCGAGTTTCATGGCGTTCAACGGTAAGATGTTCCGGCAGATTGGTGACGACGGCATGAGTATGGTGGGCCAACGTCGTAAAGACCAGATATGCATGGTCTATGAAAATCCGCTCGATTTCCTGACACTCATGGAATCCGCCACGCGCAATGGGGCCTATCCCCTTATGGCGCGACGCTATCATATCATTATCAACGGCAAGCGAGGGCTCGCCGAAGCTTGCAAATATCTTAAGGCAAATCCCGACTTCCTTGAAGTGCGCTGCTTCATGCCGGAAAACGAATTTGGCATAAAGGCTTTTGCAGCCATCAACGATGCTGTGAAAGGTACGGCAATTGACCGCACGGACATGTATCGTGGGTTCGGTTCCCTCTTCGCAAAACATCTTCCGAAGGTTCCGGAAACATACCGAAAATGGAAGTCCATGCGAATCGAAGTTGAAGAGAAGGAGACTCGCAATGTCAGACAAGAGCAGTCTAAGCCGAAGCTCGACATCACGCCTCTTTTGGGCGGCGAAAAGAAGGCGGTTATCGACCGGGAGACGGGAGGGCTCAAGCTATGAGGTGTGAAAATGCTCCCGGAATTCGAGTGGCTCTGCAAGATGTGTTTTTGTCAGACACTCCGCTGTCGCTCCGGCCCGAAAAAACACCCTTGCAAGGGGAAACCCCTCGACCCGATTTGTCCGACAGACGATATGTGAAACCTGCGGCTTCAGTCCGCGCAAACTTTGCACTGAAATGAACGCGAGAGTTGGAAAATCGTCTGACATTTCCCACAGCCTGGGCTATGCGCAGAACCGAGACAAGGACGGTGGGATTCTGCTTGCCAACTTCACCGATATTACAGCGTCGCCGGAGGAACAGGCCCGCGACTGGATGGCAACCGCCAACGATTACAAGACCCGGTGCTATACGATAATCATTTCCTTCACTCCGACCGAGACTGTTATGCTACGCTCGATGCCGGACAATGGTCGGGACAAGATCAGAACCATTATCCGGGACTTTCTTGATGAATTGTCGGAACGAGGCAATGACGTGACAGAGTGTCCATACATCGTGGCGCGCCATGACAATACCGACAACGAGCACTATCATATAGTTATCCGCACAACCGACATTAACGGTAAGCGGTTTTGCGACAAGTTCATCAACAAGAACGCCAACCGCGCTGCCGCTTGTATTGCCATGAAGTACGGACTGGAGGCACCGCCGAAAGCTGTCGAGCGCGAGACTGCTCATCAGGAGGCTGAAGGTCAACGACGGAAGGAGAAAGCCAAGCGTCAGCATAAGCCGTCAGCATCGCAGTCTGAAATTGATGAGAAGATGCGCCGTAAGCGTGCTGTCGAGGAGGCCGCAAAGCGAAAGTCAATGCTTAAATATGTCATAGAAAAAGCTGCTAAAAAGACAGATTCGACTGAAGCCTTTATTGCCGCACTTGCGGAAGAAGGCATAACACTGACCCGCGATGAGAAGAAAGGTATCTGTGCTGTGATGACAGACCCCGATGGGAAGATCAGAAAATATTCTCTTGCCAAAGACTTGGGTGTCGACATGACTCTTATTCCGAATCTTTCAATTCAGGATAAGCCGGTTGTCAAATCGCAGCATTCTTCTCCCTTGAAGCCCTTACATCATGCGCAGCTCAATGTCGATGGCAGTGGCAGTTCTCGCAACGCCGAACATGAGATAAACGACGGTCACAATTCCGATGACCCTGACGAGGAATGGAAACGCCGAAACGGATATAAACTGTAAAAACTGAAAACTATGAAGAAGAAACCATCCGCCCTGCGAAACAGCAGGCGAAAACCGGACAATCCGGAAGAAAACCTGACGGAGCGCATCACGTTCCGTCTCACCTCCACTGAAAAGAATCAGCTCACCATGAAAGCTAAAGAGCGTGGCATCAAGCTGAGCTTGCTCTGCCGCCTTATAGTCATGCGGCGCAGAATCCCTGACCGCTCACCGCAGACGCTCCAATGGTTCCGCGACCTTGTGGGCATGAAGAACAATCTCAACCAGATTGCACACCACCTCAACACTACAAAAGAGCCTGACCAATGGACTATTGAGGCTATACGCTTCATAGCCTCAGAAATAGACAAAGCAAAAACCACCTTGACCGACAGCAGCCATGAGTAATCCATTTGAAAAAGTGCCATCTTCGGCAGATGTGCCCGGCACCATCGACAAGAAAACGGTCTCTGCATTGTCAGGCATTGCCGACCGCTTCGAGAAAGCTGCCTCAAGAAACGAGACGATTGTCAAAAACGAGGGAGAGCTTGCAGGAGTGATATTCGATCTGCTCCTCGATGATGACGGTTCAGTCAAGGACTTCGGTCATGCAGCTGAGATACGGGGTCTGATTGACGAAGCCTGGAAGCAACAGGAGCGAGGCATAGCCAACCTTGGCGAGATAATCAGATCCATACCCACAAGCGTCAGGGCAGAACTTGGCGAGGAAGACCGGAAGCTGCTCGATTCCAATTTCAGGAGCTGGAAAGACGTGTTCCGGCTCTACCTCCCTTCCTTCGGCATCGTTGGGGCGATAGTCGGTATAGTACTGACCGGAAGTATAATGCTCTCAAATTCTGCCTCTGACGCCAAGCGGGAATACGAACAGCGCATCAGTCAGCTCGAAAGGTGGTACGAAGACAATGCCGACGCCGTAGCTTTCGGGCAGTTCTACCGCGAGAACTACCCCAAACAATACCGCCAATGGCACACCGGCCAATGGCAGCAAGACATTGCCTACCGCGACTCCCTCCGCCGCGCCCACTCCCTCGACCGCCTCCGCCGCCTCTACTAATCCGAAGATTCATACAGCCAAAACTCTACACCAAGCAATTTGCCTGATGTAGAGTCACGGCTCTTTCATTTAACCTAAAATAAATAGCATATCTTCCCTTACCCGGTTCATTGAGAATCGGGTAATTTTTCCATGTCTGTATATCAAAGAGTTATTCTGGTATCAAAATCTTATTTTTTTCACTTTTGACTTAAAAATCGCATCAGTCTGGTAAAGCTCATCGAGATATGTCTGATCAGTTCGGCTATGCCTTTATTCTTATCCGATTGTTTCTTGCGAAGTCCTTTCCATATTGAGAACACCGAGTAAACTATTCTCTGTATGGTGTCGAGGTTTCGGGCAGCTCTCGTCGACTTGCGTTTTATATTGTCCTGCTGAAGATTGTAGTCCAGCCCCCAGTGCATACTTTCTATTGACCAATGGTTGCGCACGAAGATTCCTGGCTTCGGAGTATGCGTAGGC
>ERZ778497.22-NODE-22-length-154766-cov-90.026837_pt1 | contig 154766 bp, 152 predicted proteins | sample MGYA00509938_ERZ778497 | MGnify/ENA primary metagenome ERZ778497 (study PRJEB29527, sample SAMN07138969) | mouse gut metagenome | material: feces | host: mouse | place: China:Nanjing | collected 2016-01-25 ... | reverse complement strand
GTTTAGGATTGCGACCAGCTTCTTTTACATCAGTTGCCACAGCCGGACTAAATCGCAACTGATAGTAATTTTTCAAAACAAACTCATAAACCTCATAGTCTTTGGGTTCCGCCCCAAACGTAACTTTACACACAGATAACTTTCCCTCTGATACACGTTCAAACACTCCCACCCAAAACGGTTCTTCAAAAAATACTGTCAGTTTTCCTGAAACTTTGTCCATGACAATTCCTCCTTAAAATGATTGTAATGAACAAAGAACGGACGACCCTAAGGAGGGAGGGCTACTTACACCAAATCGGTGCGACTGGACTACCTACCAGTTCTGCAAGATTGTCTTGCGTTGTGTTTTTATCTTTGCCCCTATATATTACCACATAACCGCCTATTTTTCCATAAAAATGTGGTAATCCGCTTGATATTACAAACTGCCACATTACTATTTCCCTTATCTGCATTAACTTACATGGTGCTAGCACCATGTCAAAAAAATAATTAAGGAAATATTTATCGTTCCTATTTCCACTTACCTACTTAATATCATATTTTTCAATCCATTCATACATTGCTTTAACTACGGGTCTTAACCCTTTTCCCATTTCGGACATATAGTATTCGACCTTTGGAGGAACTTGTGGATATTCCTTACGAACAATAAGCCCATCTTTTTCCAACTCTTTTAATTGACTTGTCAACATTTTATGTGTAATTGGCGTAAGCAAACGTTTCAATTCCCCATATCTTAAAACTTCATGAAACGCTAGCATATATATTATTCTTAATTTCCACTTTCCACCAATCATTCCCACAATCGTTTCAAATCTTTCATATCCAAAATTTTGAAGATAGCAAGGTTCTTTTTTCACAATATCACTCTCCTTTTTGATAGTATCACACAAAAAAGTGCGTACTTTTCAAAAAGTATTATATACCATATAATAAAAAATTGAAAGGGAGCAAGGAAATGAAGATTATAATAATAAATGGAAGCTACAGAAAAAACGGAGCAACCGCATTGATACTACATGAAATGTATCAAAAACTGGGAACTTACCCTAACGTAGAAATTCAATTTTATAATGTTGCAGACTTAAATTTAAAATTTTGTGTCGGCTGTTGCAAATGCTACAAAAATGGTAAATGTATTTTTAATGATGATCTTGAAAAATTGTCAAAAAATCTTGGAACAGCAGACGGTATTATAATAGGCTCTCCCACATATGCAAGCAATGTTTCCGGGCAAATGAAAGTTCTAATTGATCGGGGACATTTTGTGATAGAGCAATTACTATTCAGAAAATATGCGGTTAGTGTATCGACATATGAAAATTATGGTGGAAAGGATACTTCTAAGGTATTAAACAGATTATTGTCTTATTCCGGGGCAGCTATTTCTAATTCACTTTTCTTTAAAGTACCTTTTTCTGCTAATCCATTAAGTGGTTCTAAAACATACAACAAAGTAAACAGGGCAATGGATAAATTTTATAATGACATATATAAGCAGAAACCTTATTTATGCCAAAAGGTTAAGCATTTTATAATATTCAGATTTGGAATTTTCCCTTTTGTTATCAAAAAAGGAAGCCAATATCAAGGCGTTATATCTAAATGGAAAAAGCAAGGTATTAAAGTTCTGATATGAGTAAATTATTAGTATTAACACTTAACGAACAGGAAGAAAAAGCGATTAACAAAATCATATCGGCAATCGCTGATTATATACAGATTGAACCTATGCAAGTTGCTCCGGTTTCCATTCTGTCATTTCCGGGACTGGAAATCAGACAGCACCAACGTCAGGTACTGCGTGACGGAAAGGACATCAGCCTTACCCGCCTTGAATACAGCACCCTTGTACTCCTTGCTTCCAATCCGGGCATTGTCCTCACTCGGACACAGATTTTTGAAGCTGTTTGGAACATGGACAGCGATAGTTGCCATTCTAGCATTTCTACTGTGATTTGCAATCTGCGGAAAAAGATAGAGCCAGACAGCAAGAACCCGACTTACATCAAAACCGTGTTAGGTGTCGGCTACAAATTTGACATGAGAAACGCCGGGGAATAACTTTCTATTACTGTCAATCCCCGGCACTTTTTATCTCTCCAATGCCCTCTCTAACTGCTGTTTCTGCCCTTTCAAGTCATTCTGTTTCTCATACAGATTGTTACGCTCTTTGCACAATTCTTTCATGCGTTCTAACTGCGCCCGCACTCCCTCCCGGCAATCCGGCTCTATTTTCTTATATTCCCCAGTCAGATTGCGGATTGTATTATTGTTTTCTTTAATCTGCTCTGATAAGCACACCCAGTCTATCAGATTTTGCACTTCCTTATCCGTTTCGTAAAGGTCTGTATCTGCCACGATTTTAGCACACAGCCGCACCATGACTTTCTTCTCCATATCTGTCATATCCTATCAATCCCCTTTCTTATCGGCTCATTTCAAAAGCACATTTCGGGCGTTTAATTGCCCTTTCTGCCTGCTCTAACGCCTTTGACCGTTCCACTATCGACCGCACCTGTTCCCTGCCGAAATGACGTTCCAAACGCCTTAAATCAACTGCTTTTTCCTGCAATCGGTCTATGGTGTTGCTTTGCTCCATGACCTTATCCGTCAAGCAGCTAATCTGCTTCTGTTGCCCGTCCACTTTGGCGGTCAGTTTCTTGCCTTGCTCCGTAAGCTGTACGCATTTAATAGTCAGATTTTTTACCACTTCTTTCAATTTCTCCACAAGCGGAAGTGCCTTTTTATCACGGTAAGCCTTTGCACTCATCAATGCCCCCGGCTCTGCCAACTGCCATTTTACATCTTCATCATAGGCGTGTATATTGCGCTCCATGACTTCCTTTGACTGTACCATTTTGTTAAGTTCCTGCTGTAACTTTTTCTGCTGTTTTTCCAACTTTTCATTTTCGGATAACAGCTTTTCTTTATCCTCCTCCAGCGTTACAGTCTGCTCTTTCAGCAGATGATTTGTTGTGGTAAGTTCTGATACTTCCTGCCGGATCACTTCGCCCTCTTTGCGTATCTGCTCCGTTTCCTGCCCTGCCGCAAGCTGCTGGTGAAGAATATCGGCTAATTTCTCTTTATTGCCGGAAATGGTCTGTTCCAGTTCGGCAACTTCTTTTGCACGCTCCTTTTTCTCAAAATCCAAAACTGATAAATGTTTCTCATGTGTTCCTTTTTTCTCCCACTCAATATCATGTTGTAACATAATCTCCGCAAGCCGTTCCTTTTCTGCCGCTACCCACTGGTTACGCTCTGTTTCGCTCCTTGTGCCGCCTTTAAAGCCAAGTTCTGCCAGTGCCTTTTTTAATGATACCCTTGTTTCAAGCCCCCGCTTGCTTCCAGTCGTATAGGGTATAAAATCTATATGCAGATGTGGCGTTGCTTCATCCATGTGAAGATAAGCAGAGAAAACTCTCAATGTAGGATTGCGCTGTTGGAAGTCCTGCATATATTTATCAAGTATCTTTGCCGCAAGCTGTCCTTCCTCTGTCTTTGCTCCCATATCGTCTTTATTCCCGATTTGCAAAATAATCTCATGGAATGGCTTCTCCTGTTTGCCGGAACAGATTTTCTCATAATAATCATCAATTATGCGGTCACTTCTGGTCTGCTTCTCATTGTATCGGGCAAGTGCTTCATCAAATAATTCATGGTATACGTCCTTGATATTTTCATTGCAGTATTCCACATTCAGACAACTACGCTCCGGGTCAGTGTTCTTTGCGTGGAATTTTCTGCTGTTGTGGTTGACAGAGCCTTTCCCTGTCATAACGCTGATTGTCCGCTTCAATAAATTTTCCTTTCTCCCTGTCGGGTAATGAGCGCCGGATACGGCGCATAGCCTTTGTTACTTTCTGCGAAAGTAACGCAAAAGCACTTTCGACAGGCTACGCTCTATCAAAAGTGCCTTTGCGCCCTGCCGGGGGCTTTCCGTCCTAACGGACGGAGCGGCTTTTCGCCGCCTTGATACCGCCGTTTCCCGGCTTTCTCCCAACAGCGCAACATTGCAATGTCTATAATTTTTGCAACCTTGCAATCTTCAAGAACGCAATTCCAAGACTGCAAAATTCTAATACCCTGCATTGTTGCGCTGTTGCCTTGCCCGTCCGTCACTGTCTGATTTTATCCAATTCCCAATACCATGTGTTGTTTATCCGTTTTGCCCGGACACCTAACTCTTTCTTCGCATTTTCCAGTGTCCGCTTCGATATGCCCTGTTCGTCTGCAAGACCGAAAATCTCATTGCTCTGCATGGCGTTGTTTGCTTCTGCCAGTTCCCGAAGTAACCGCTTTGCCTGTTCCATTTTATTTGCTTTGGGAGCAATGCCGCCTAACACTTCATCAGCGGTAATCTCATAATCTCCAAGCCATTGAAAACCGTCCTCCGACAGTGCAAATGCTTTTGGGTGTCCGAACGTAGCAAGGTTGTTTTTAATCTGCACCACAGCCCTTGTATTTTCTTCCCCCTCTACTCTGCCGACCAACAAAACACTTCTAGCGACTGCAAAGAAATCAATCGAACCCATTCCCCGGTATGCCGCCTTATTTCCCGCCGCTTTATTCATGTGACCGACAAGGACAATCGCACACTGATATTTCTCTGCCAATGCCGCCAACTTCTTTGTCATGTCCCTTGCTTCATTCGCACGGTTCATATCCATACCGCCGCCCAAATAGGCTTGTATTGGGTCTAAAATCAGCAGCTTTGCACCTGTCTTTATAACGGCTTCTTCCAGCCGTATATCTATCATAGAAAGGGATTTTATCCTTTCGTCAATGACAGAGATTTTCTCACAGTCTGCCCCTGCCTGTTCTAAACGGGGCTTTACCGTATCGGCAAGACCGTCCTCCGCACTCTGATAGATTACATTCAAAGGCTCTGTAAAATTCATTCCATTGTCTAAATTTTCTCCCTTAGACAGTTTCGCCGCTATATTCAGAATAAATGTTGTCTTTCCGTCCCCCGGATCGCCTTGAACAATAGTCAGCTTGCCATAAGGGATAAACGGAAACCACAGCCAAGAAACTTCCTGCGACTGTATCTCTGACAACTTAATCAACTGTAATTCTGTTTTTGTTTCTTCCATAATGCCCTCCATTTCTGAAAAATCGTTGTCACTGGAAGAAACCTCTGCTATACTTATATTGTGAGATTGATAACAGAGGTTTTCCAGTTATCACAGCCCTAACAGTTGCCGCTGTCGGGGCTTTTTTCTTCTCCGTTGGTGCTTCCCTGCCACAGATATTTTGCTCCGTCCAACACCCACAGGATAGCTTTCAACATATCAAGACAGTCATTCCGCATATCTTCCAATCCCTCCGGCGTTAAATCTACCTCTGTCTTTTCAAACTCTTCCGTCACTTCCCGGATATTTGTCTGCATTATCTTTAGTTCCTCTACCAACTGATAAACCAGTTCTTTTTTACCAACCACGCACACCCGGTTATAAATGCAGGAACGGACAAAATAATCTTTCTTAGAAAGTCCGCTTGCTAAAATCTTTGCTTCGATTTCTTCCCTCTCTCTGGGGGAAATGCGAAAGCTGATTGTCGGGTATTTATGCACTCCACTCATTCTTCTTCCTCCCTGCTGTTCTCAATCTCCAATTTATCCGCAAGTTCCCCCTGCTTATTGGGGTATAAATGTGAATAAGTATTTAATGTTGTTTCGATTTTCTCATGCCCCAACCGTTCCGCAATCGCTAATGGCGTAAATCCCATTTCCACAAGTAACGAAGCGTGACTATGACGAATATCGTGCAAACGTATTCTTTTTACCCCGGAAGCCTTGATACCTCTGATAATTTCATGCTCCATATAAGATTTTGTAAAACGGAACATTCTTTCGTCTGCCATAATTCCGTATAAATGTGAAATATACTCCTTTAATTCTTCCGTCAAAAATGGCGGTATCGTTATGATACGCTTGCTCTTTGGTGTTTTAGGTGGTGTGATAATGTCCCTGCCCTCTATCCGCTGATAAGATTTATTTACGGAAATGGTACGCTTCTCTAAATCAATGTCATTATAGGTTATAGCAAGCAATTCCCCAATCCTCATGCCCGTCCAGTAAAGAAGCAGAAACGCCATTTTTGTTTCCGGCTTGTTCTCCACAGTCACAAGAAACTGCTTAAACTCCTGCTTTGTCCAAAACTCCTTTTCCCCGGCGTGGCTCTTTCCGATACTCCCGGCTTTCCTGCATGGATTATCTTTCAAATCATAGTGCCGAACCGCATAATTGAAAATTGCCGACAACTGATTATTGACCGTTTTCAGATATGTTTCCGAATATCCTTTTTTCATCAGCGCATTTTGCCACGCCCGAATGTCGGAAGCCTTAATCTCATTCATGTTCTTTTTCTTGAAATATGGAATGATTTTCAAGTCAATAATGAATTTCTTTGTACGCATGGTATTTTCACGCAGACGGTGTTCCATATCCTCATAATAAATTTGTACGAAGTTTTCAAAATTGATGTCTAAATTTCTCTGCTGCTGTTGCAGAAAGTCACGCTCCCATTGCTCCGCTTCCGCTTTTGTCTTAAATCCCCGCTTGTTCTTCTTGTGGCTTACGCCCTGCCAGTCCTTATAATAGAACTGGCAACGCCACATCTTTCCCTCCCTTGTCGCTGACATAAAATCTCTCCTTTCCTACATGGCTACGGTCAGACCGTAGAATTTTTCTTCAAAGTATTTTGTCGGGACTTTGCCGCAGATTGTCCGATAGCCCTTTGCTTTCAGTTCCTCATTCAGCCCCCGGATAATCTTATAGGCATAACCCGTTGATACACCAAGCATTTCAGCCGCTTCCTCTGCCGTTACATACATTTTCTTTCCATTCTCCATATAGTCCTGTCCTTTCCTTTTTTATTTTAGGTACACATATGTGACCTTTATGTTTTTATTATACGGTACACTTTTGTGAACGTCAAGTATTTATTTTAAATTTTTATACACAAATGTGTCCTGATGTGATAGAATTTAACTAGGCACTAACGAATATCACAAAAATCGGAGGTATTGGCATGACTACCGGGGAAAAGATTAAACACTTTCGGAATTTGCGCGGCATATCACAGGAAACGCTCGGTCAGCTTTCCGGCATCAATTCCGCCACAATAAAAAAATATGAGTATGGCATCCGCAATCCAAAGCCCGACCAACTGATGAAAATTGCAAATGCTTTGGGTATCAGTATCAATGTTTTCATGGATTTTGATATAGAAACAGTGTCAGATGTATTGTCTTTGATTTTGAAAATGGACGAGCAATTAGATATGAACTTTGAAGCAGAGAGGTACGAGGACGGAAGTTTCAATCCCGCTACAATCAAAATATCCTTTCAGAACTCCCTGCTCAATCATAAGTTGGGCGTATACATGAAAGCAAGGGAATTGCAGGAGAACCTTTTGAATGATACGGAACGCTTCTCGTCAGAAGAAGAACACCAACGGGCGATTGAAGCACTCTCAAAGGATTTAGACGCTGTTAAGCAGAGTATTCTTGATGACAGTAAGATTGTCAAAAAGGGTGTTAGGGGTATATCTGTAAAAATTTATCCCGAAAATGAATGAAAAATTTTTGAGCAAAAAGTATTGACTTCCACGTAACGTGATACTGTATTCTTTTCTCATAGGAGCAGAATAGATATAAGCCGGCAATCTCTGTCTTGCTTCTTCACAAATTTAAGGAGCTGATAAGAATGCGAACCATAAGCCAAGTTGCAGAATTAACAGGCATAAGCACACGAACACTACAATACTATGACGAGATTGGATTGTTAAAGCCAAGCGAATTGACCGAATCCGGCTATCGCCTATATGATGATGAAGCCTTGCAAAAGCTACAACAAATCCTGTTTTTTAAGGAATTGGGATTTAAGCTGAAAGAGATTAAAGAAATTCTGCAAAAACCCGACTTTGACAAGATCAATGCTTTCAAAAGACAAAAAGAATTGCTTTTGCTGAAGCGCAATCGGACAGACAAACTTATACAGCTTCTTAGCCGCTTAGAGAAAGGAGAGCAATGTATGAGTTTTAAAGAATTTGACCTGTCTGATTACATTACCGCATTAGAGGATTTTAAAAATAACAGCACTGATGATGTTATCAAGCACTGGGGAAGTATTGAAAATTTTGATATGTTTATTCAAAAAATTAAAGATGATGAAGCAGAGGTAGCTAAACTTGCCATTCAACAATTCGGCAGTATTGAAAAATACACCGAAGCCATGAAACATAATTTAGAGCATTTCTCTGAACTCATGGAAACACAACTAACGGAAGAAGTGAAAGAAATTGGAAAACAATCTGATATTCTGTATGGCAGACTAACCACTAATTTGTCAGAAGATGTTTCCTCCCCTAAAATACAATCCATTGTACACGAACTATTGCGGCTTATACAGGAAAATAGCACCAGCGTATCCCTCGATAAGCCCTATATCAATGTTCTTATCGACACATATTCAAGCGATTATATCAAAAACATGACTGATAACAAATATGGAGAGGGGGCTTCTGATTATATCGTAAAAGCGTTCCATTACTACTCGGAGAATAACGCTTCCGAAAACAATTAGAGGCAACAGGCTCTCTCTAAAAAATATATCCCGACAACTAATCATTCTCGCTATGCCGAAAAATAACTTGCCACACTTTAGAGAGCCTTAGTGACATTTGAATTTTCTTGTGGTATAGTGGACTTCCACTTTTAAGAAAAGGAGTTGATGATATATGCCACAGATGAATAAAGGCGGTAAATTTATTTTCGGAAAATCGCTGATACGAGATGACTTGACAATCCATCTCCCAACACAGGCTCTTACAGAGTACAACGCCACAGCAGAGAGAAAAGTCTATCTTTTTACTGGAAGCAAGGTCACTGGTGGCTTTTGTGTGACAAAAAAAGGATTGTTAGAACCGTCAAAATTAGGACACATTCTTACTGATAATCCGGCTTTACAGAATTATCAGACCGCAGAGGGCGAATTTATCAAATACAAAGGACGGTCATACTGTTGGGTAAATATTTCAGAGAATGGTGTAATTCAGCTTAACCAGCAGATATTAGACTTTCTTAATCTGAAGATTGGAATGGAACTATTGTCTATCCGAAGCAGTAATATAGCTTTTACAATGGGTGCAACCGGTCCTCTGTTGGAAAGAGCCGACAACTATGAGGGCGAAATTCCTCTGTATTAAAAAAACAGGTATCCTGATACCCGCCCAAAATCCAGTATTCATCAAATAATTAGAGCCATTTTAGAGCCAAACGGCATAAAGCAATCCCGGAAACGCCCATTTTATCAGCATTTCCGGGATTTTATCCGTTACTCGAACTCAGCAAGTCAACACCGAATCTTAAACTATTTTGTTTAAGTTCCATTGCTAAAATGCCTACTTTTTACTTCAATTACACAATTTATTTTGGCTTACTGATTTTCTGTTGCCAAAACGTTGCCATTCTTTTTTCTACACAGAATTAATCCATATTTTGAAATCAAGTCTTAAATCTGTTTTATTGTGTATATTTATAATTGCAATTATAATTCCTACTGGAGAGAGCATATAATCGCTAGGAATACTATTGATCACTGAAGGTAATATTTCTCTAACTTTATCTAGCTCTAAATTATAACAATTAGAATATGTTTCATCAGCATCTCCTAAAGAAAGCATAAACAGTCTAAGCATATTCAGAAAAGGAATACTGTCTTGAATATTTCTATGAACTGGTAATTTTGAACATATATATTCGCAATGATTTTTTAGTGCTTCTATAGAATTAATGTTTTTAAATTTTGTTTGCTTACATAAAAAAATTAATGACAAATAATTCAAATGAGCTTCTGATAACGATTTTACAATATCTACTGCTTCATCTATTATAACTTTCATGTAAAAATCACTATTATAGTTTATCCTGTTAATAATAAGTTCACTTAATAATTCACATAATACGTCCGTTCCAAAGCGAGCATATTCTTGATGTGATTTATTTAAAATATATTGCACATCTGGATCTGAAAATTCGGAAAAATCTTTTTTACCCTGTCTTGTTAATTTAGCTATTACATTTTTGCACAACTCTTCCGCTCGATCTTCCGCAATTTTTTTTGCTTCTTCCTGCAATTTAGGGAAATTATCCATAAATAACTTTATTGCTAAATTGCTGGCTTGCTCTGCTGTCATACCATAATAATTGTTCTGACTTGCAATCTGTGTTGTATCAGCTCCCATCGCTGCTTTCTGTATTATCTTTATATCTTCACTCATTCTCTTTCTCTTTCATAATAATTATTTTGAATACCTATCTGCGTATTCCTTACTCCATTATTTACTTGTCTAATCATTGTTTTAGAATTTTGATCTTCCTTTTTCTTTCTCAAAATTTTTCTAACGTTTGTACATATTAATGTTATAACAGGTAAACCAATGCCACTAAAAAGCCATTCTTTGTTTTCACACAACCAATCAATAATTTCCATATTCCCCACCTTCACAGGTTTATACAACAGTAAAAAATATTCATTTCTGACAAAATACAAGTATTACAAATATATCAGCTACTTTTTCAAATTATCTAATAAATGATGCTCTCATACTATTCAAACTTAGCCAATTCCTACAAAACATTAATTCATTCTGTTAAGTTTAGTTTGTATAATATTATCTTTTTACTTCAATTACACAAATTATTTTGGCTTACTGTTTTTCTGTTACCATAACATTGCTAATGCCAACTACAAATTAATCACTTTTTTAATCTGCAGAAAATATCCTTAAAGCATGAAAATAGATTTAATATTTTAAGCTAAAAGACTATCTATATTTAGACCTTAGTAATCTTTAATAGCAATCTTTTCTACCAAAATATATTACTATTTCATTTTCTTTATTGTGAGTTTAGGTGTCCCATCTTTTAAAATTTCTTCTTTAGTATAAAACCCTTTATCATCGAGTTTCTTTTGATAAGGTCGTCCAAGTTTATCATAACCTTGTTCAAAAATTCCTTTACGTTCACCAGAAATTAACTCTCCTAACGATACATTGTCAGATGCTAATGAAACAATACTATTTTTCTTTTTTCCCATAGTTAATACCTCCGTTAAACGATCTCAAAACATGCTATACCGAAATAACTTAATATACCCTTAAACTCTCAAAATAAACAAATTCGCAAGTCACAAATTATTCTAATAAATTTTTATTGTTGAAGTGCTATCATTCTCCAAATAGACTATTGGAGATTTTGGTTTTAATCCTTGTGCAGAAAGCAGTTCTCTTGCTTCTTGAAGTTCATTCTCCAAATTTTGAATAGTAATTCTATAACAGACTTCTTTATATGCATTTGCTACCGTTGATTGGGATATCTGCATCAATTGAGCGATATCTGTCTGCTTGTATTCAAATTCCTTGTGTAAAACATAAACTAAATATTTATGTCGGTCTGTCATCTTAGCCATATCATCACCTCCACTCATCTAATATTATTAGATATTATTGAATTTGTCAATAATAATAACAAAAATAAACATATGAACGAAAATATGTTTTTGTAGAAACTTCTGTCCCAAAATTGACAAATTAATTTTTATTACTGTTACTTAGAGAATTCAAACAAGTTTGCATTATATTTATCTGAAATTTAATGCAAACTTGTTTCTTTTTCATTCATATGTTTATTCTATGATAATTACTATGAAATTAATATATCTACAACATAAAACTTTATCTATCATTAGTTCCACTATTTCGTTTTAAAGAAAAGATAAACAACAAAATTTTTATAGCTTTACCCTTATTTTCTTTCAAAGCACCAGAAAAAATTAGAAAGCATATCATAAATATAAGCTAATTTCTAAATACCTCCATCTCCTCAAGTACAACTAATTCTATTTATTATAAGCTTTTCTTCTATAACTTTCCACCATTTAACATTACATAACATAAAACAATCCTTACCCAACTTCCCTACACTGAATCTCAAACATTCTTCCACTAATCATTGTAACTATAAACGTATCATTCAAATCATCTGTATCTATATCAACAATCCCCTTTAAATCATCACCGTTCAAAAATTCAAATATCCTATCTTTGAACAAGTTCAAATCCATGCCTTGATCCGCTTCAAGCTCCTTATCTCCATCACCTTCTGGCGGAACAAGTCTGCTTCTTTCCGCAAAGTATACTCGTTTGTCCAACAATTCTTTTTTCTTCTCCTCTGGCAGCGTTTCAAATAGTTCATCGTCGTCCAGTTCCATTAATACAGGGTTCTCCCCAGCTATCTTTTGTAGTTGATCATACAGCCAGTCTTGCCATAAATCCTCAAATAACTCCCTGCTATCAAAATATGTTATCGCATCATCAAAACCATATGGGTATTTATAGTATAACAATCTCAAAAAGCCAAATCTTCCTATCTCGATCACCTTTACTTTCTCATCGTCAATCTCTGCATACGCTTTTGCCACCCTGCGGCACTTTATACGCTCCTCATCTGTAATGTATACATGTCTTTGCATGATAACCTCCTATTTCTTCTCTTATAACGACAATTATTTCAAATTTTAACTCTTTTGACCAATATAGGGGTCAATATTCTTGTTCAATATAGCATAAAATATTACAAGTTGCAACCAATACTGGTCAATATTAGACACATGATTATAAAAAGATGGAAAAAGCTATGGAACAAAAATTAAGACGTGACTGCAATATGGGCGAAAATCTTAAAAAATTACGGAAAATGAACGGCTTCTCACAAGAAAAATTATGTGCCGAGCTGCAGCGCCGTTCCTGTGATATCGGCAGAACTACCTATGAAAAGTATGAAGCTGGCGAATTGAATATCCGTATCAGTGTTCTCATTCAGCTCAAGAAAATCTATAGCTGTACCTATGATGATTTCTTTGCTGGTCTTGACCCTGATGAAAATACTGAATCACCAAACCCATACAATGAACATAAAATTGAGTAGAGAAAGTTACTTCCCCTACTCGTGTGCCGAATGTAGACAGCTTTAACAGCATATTACTTTTCCGCGTTTGTGCGCATAATCGAGTAGGGACAGCTACTTTCCATACTCGCTACGTGACCCGTGCGCCGCCTTAACCGCTTATTTCCATGCGCTAGACTCTCATGTATGGTTTTGCGCATACGTATGGGTCTGCACATACCTATACAACAGGGAAACAAATACTCATTCACCTGCGCCTAGCATAGTCTTATCTGGCACTTCTATCACTTCTGTAATAAGATTTTTTCTTGTACTCCTCCTGTTCTTCTATTTTCTTACGCTTTTGCGCTAATCTTGCCTTTATGCTTTCAGGCTCCAGTTTCCTTCCCGTCTGTTTTTCCCACTTAGAAACTGCTATTCTATAGTTTGCATATTCAGCTTTCGCTGCAGAATACTCTGCCATAAAAGATTTCACGTTTTTGTAACCATATCCCTGTACAATACTTGATAAATACCGTTTCATATTTCCAATCTGTAATTTAATCTCATCTGCCTGCTCTTGCAACTCCCTGCGCAATTTCCCCTTAAATATACCCTTTGCACCAGCAATCTCTTTTTCAATACTAACAAGCTGCTGTTCTCTCTGATAAATCGCTTCATTCTGTTCTTCTAATTTTCTAAATATGTCTGAAAATCTTGGATACTTAGAAACAAGTTCTGATTTAATTGGCTTTTCTGGTAATGACTCTTTAGCAATCATTTGTGATTCTTTCACACTATCCGCTTCATTCTGTGCTGTATCCGGTTTTGCAGCATACTCTAATATTTTACCGTCCATCTCCAAAGACTTCTTAAATAATATATTAATTAAAAGCTCCAATGCATAAATCGCACTCTTTATAAAATTTTTAAATAACTCAGGATTGTTTCCTGATTGTCCAATAGATTCCTTAATATTTTGACTGATTTCCTTATGTTTCACTTTCATAATCTGCACCTCTGGCACGCCGCCGATCAACGCTCTGTCTACAGTTTGATTCCACAGGCTGCGCACTTTGTTATCTTCTTCAATCTGCTTTGCCTTTGGATTATTCTTTCCAATCTTTTTCATAGGAAGGTATACACCATCTTTATCAAACACACTTAGTTTTTCGTTGTCGCTTTTCACATAAAGATTTATTAAATCTGTATAAGAGCGTTTCACTTCGTCAATAAAATTTTCACTCTTAAACCGACTATCCTTTACACTAAAAAGATTACGTTCGTACACTTCGCCTTTTTGAATAATCTTACAGCCTTCTCGAATCTGTCCTGTTTCGTCCAATATCTCTTTTTAGTACGAACATGCTTTCCAGATTCATTGTAAAACATATTCCTTGCTGCAAACTTTTCAATCGGCTGTTCTAACATTTTTCGTTCAGAAAAGATAAGATGGATATGATAATTCGTCTTGCGTTTATTGTGATGCAAAGCGGCTATGCACTCCATACCATAATTTTGTTTAAAATGCTCTGTAAAAAGTTTCAGCAGAATATCTGGCTGATACTCCACAAAACTTTCTGGTAAAGCAATAATGAGTTCTCTTGCTTCAATACATTTTCCACTTGCACCACTTTTTATAAATTCTCCCTGATTGCATTTGGCTAACTCTTTCCAAAAGCCACGCTCAACCGTTTCATATACTGCATATAAATTTTCCTGTCTTGCATAACTGGAAATATAATAGATTCTTCCACCTACATCGGGCAATTTTGTCATTTTTATAAATGAGTTTCTCTGCAATATTCAAACCTCCTCGCCTTAACTGGCATGATATTTTATAAACATATATGGGATACTTTGCAACTCGACACACTTGCAAAATGTTACTCCAAATGACAGCATCAAAAATACGCGGTTGCGTAAAAAGCCCCCTGCAAGGGCGAAATCCCCATTGTATAAAACGAAGTTTTGTGCAATGGGTGTATTTCGCTCTCAAACGCCGAGGGCTTAAAAAGGCGTGTTATCACCACAATCTAAAATGTGCCTGTAAAATATACTGTCACATCTTCTGCTGACCGACAAAGTGTGCTGTCACCTCTTTCACTCCGGCAGCAAAATATACTGTCATCTTTTTGTTGCCTATAAAATGTGCCAGCACCAAATCCACAGATTCCTTAATTGTTATTTACAAGAGCGTGTCACGCTCCTGTTCCTATCCCTAAGAAAAACTCACCAACGAAAATCCCGATACATTCCAATCTTATCAAGATACTCTTGTCTTGCCTTTTCTCTTTCTTCTTCGGTTGGTGCAGTCTTATACTTTGTATACAACTCTCGCTTTACCAGCGCATCAAGTTTCAGTTCTAATCCCTTTTGTATCTCTGGTGACAATTCTTCTTGTCCAAGTAAAAAATATTTTGTGATGGCTATAAAAAGCTCCTGTGAAATCTGTACATTTTTCATATTGATTCGTTTCCTTTCTTCTTTCAATTCGTTCCTATTTATATAGCTTATTTACCTTATAAATCAGGGATTATGAAAATCAATGCGTGACGGTCGTGACGATAGTGACGATATTTTCACTATCGTTTATACTATATAAAATACCGTCACAATCGTCACATATCGTCACGCTTTCTGGTTAATCGTCTATAATACCTGCCTTATATATAAGTACAAAATCCTCTAAATGCCTGCAAAGCAATTGTTCCACTTCCTGCTGTAATGAAAGACTGTCTGAAAAATCTGCTTCGTTCAAAAGTTCCTTATTCAGCAGATCTTCAATAATCTGCCTGCATAATACCTTTTTTGTCATCTTTGCCCTCCTTTTTCGGCTGCTGCTTCAGGATAATCATTCTCCCACTATGCTGATGCTCTCATAATGTATCTCATGCTCAATATAAAGACGCTCAACACTGATGTTTAGTTTTCTTGTAAGTACATTGGGCTGTATTTCTAGCTGTAGCTTCTGAATCAGCTCTGAAGCTGTACCACGCCATTCTAGCTGTTCTTCTGTGAGCATTTTCGTTACAGCTTCTAAAATCGGATCATCTGGCTCTTTCCAAAGCTCTGTTTCTGTTTTTATCAGTTCCCATATACAGGCGTCCCGATTAAAGTTAAGCCATAACTTCTGATCCTGCTGGTCACGTCCTGCCACTTCCAGTTCTGCTTTGTTGTCCGTCCGCTTTTCTTTCTGCATGACAAATGCCCCATCTGCCGCGCCCAATAATCCATTCGTACCAGAAATCATATCAAAACTGTCCGAGGATTCCATCTTTCTTGTATGATGGACTACCAGCAGACAAACACCATAGGTATCGCTAAAGGCTTTCAGTTTTGTTACAATCTCATAATCATTGGCGTAACTAAATTTGTCACCGCCAACCTCGCGCACCTTCTGTAACGTATCAATGATAATCAGCCTTGCATCTCTATGCTCTGTCACAAACTGAACAAGCTGTTGTTCCAGCCCGTCCTTTAATGTTTTTGATCTTGTAGCAAAATAAAACTTCTCGCTTCCTTCCATACCAAACATGCGCGACAGCCGTTTCTGGAGTCTTGCGTAATCATCTTCCAATGCCAGATAAAGAACTGTCCCCCGTCGCACTGAATACCCCCATAACGGAACGCCCATGCTGACGTGATATCCAATCTGTGCCATAAAAAAGGACTTACCAATCTTAGGTGCACCAACAAACAGATAGGTTCCATTGTAAAGAAGTCCATCTATTATTGGCAGCTTTGGCGGATATGCCGTATCATAAAGCTCTGTCATGGATATTGCGTGCAAACTTTCATTATTTGTGGCTTGCAGATTGCCCTGTTCGGGCAAATCTGCTATACTTTTGGTGTGACTTTTTATAGGTGGCTGCTTCGCATCTGCGCCAACAGATGAAACCGGAGCAGTCCCTTTTTCTTTATCCATCATTCTAATCCTCCTCGTGTTTTAATCCATTCATTGTTTCCGCGACCAGTTGTATTGTATATAGAAGCTCATCATTTTCATGGCTGCATTGTTCCAGACGCTTCAGTTCCTCATAAATTTCTGCCATCTGATTACGCAGTGCCTTATAAACTCTTGGATTGCCCTGCACCACAATATCTCTGCACTGTAACTTTCGCACAATATAATCCTGCTTTGTAAGTCCCGAAAGCCTGACACATTTATCAATCAGCTTTCCTTCCTCCTCCGACACACGGAACGCAACTGTTTTGTTTCTCCAGCGTCCTCTATAATCTACATTTTTGTCCATTATCCTTCTTCTCCTTTCCCCATGCGTTCAATGTCCAGCTTATTTGCCATCTCCGCCTGCTTGTTTGGAAATAAATGCGCATACCGATACGTAATATCAATACTTTCGTGTCCTACTCTGTCTGCAATTGCCAGTGCTGAAAATCCCATTTCTATTAATAGTGATATCGCCGAATGTCTTAGGTCATGGATACGGATTCTCTTTACACCTGCCGCCTTTGCTCCTCTATCCATCTCATGATGTAGATAAGATTTTGTGATTTGGAACAATCTTTCGTCCGCATCAATTTCGTAGAGCATCTTCATATATTCCTGCATCTCATCACATAAAAACTTTGGCATTTTAATAGTACGATTGCTCTTTGCTGTCTTAGGAGAGGTAATGACATCTCTTCCTTTTAAACGCTGATAAGATTTGTTAATTGTTACAGTATGCCGGTCGAAATCAAAATCTGACGGCGTTATCGCAAGAAGCTCGCCCAGACGGATTCCGCACCAGTAGAGCATCTCAAACGCATAATAAGAAACCGGCTTGTCCATAATTACATCTGCAAATTTAAGATATTCTTCCTTTGTCCAGAACAGCATTTCCTTGTATTCTTCACTTCCCATCGTTCCTGCACGCTGTGCCGGATTACTTGGCAGATGGTAAAAGCGCACTGCATGGTTAAAAATGGCACTTAACTGTGCATGTATTGTTTTCAGGTACGTTGGTGAATACACTTCTCCATGCTCGCCCTTATAACCAAGCATTTCATTCTGCCATGCTATCACATCTTTTGGCTCAATCTCCGCAATCTTTCTATCCCCAAAATATGGAATTATTTTCGTGCGGATCACATGGCTTTTAGATTCCCATGTATTCTCTTTTACACGCTTCTTTTTATCTGCCTCATAAATTTCAAAGAAACTGGCAAAGGTCATGTCCAGTTTGGATTCACTTTTTAACATGATCTCCCTTTCCCATGCCTGTGCCTCTCTTTTGGTCGCAAACCCTCTTTTCTGGGTCTGTTTGCGTTCCCCTTTCCAGTTGGTAAAACGATAAATGACACGCCACTTATCGCCATCTTTATATACAGCCATAACACCACTCCTTTCCTGCTGTATCTGCTTACGCCTCGTTATAACACAACTTCTTACGGAAGAAATTGGTGTTTACCCTGCCTGTTACTGTCAGGTAGCCAAGTTCCCGCATCTGTGCATTTAACTCCCTGACAACCTTGTATGCATACGACTTTGACACATTTAACTCGTTTGCCACTTCTTCAACTGTCATAAAATTCTTTCCTTCCATTTTTATTGACCTCCTTATCTACTAAGCAAATTTATTTAGGTTCTACAATTTATACTATACTAAACAATTTTATTTAAGTCAAGTATTTAATCGTATTATATTAAATATTTTTGTTTAATCTATTCTTGCTATCTCTATTGACTCATGCTATACTAAAGCCAAACAGATTTGTTTAGGAGGTTTGATTATGGCAATTGGAAAACGTATTAAATTTTTTCGGAATAGAAAAGGCATGACACAGAAACAGCTAGGCGAAATCCTTGGTTTTCTCGGAAAGACCTCTGATGTCCGTATGGCACAGTATGAATCCGAAGCGAGGACACCGAAGCACGACCTTGTAAAAGAAATGGCGAACCTTTTCGGTATCAGCAGCCACGCCCTCACAGTGCCGGATATTGATACAAATATCGGGCTTATGCACACCCTCTTTGCTCTGGAAGATATGTACGGGCTGAAAATCGGTGAGATTGATGGGGAAATCTGCCTGCGCCTTGATAAGTCCGATTATTCCACCTATTCTTCCATGTTCAAAATGTTCCATGCATGGCAGTCAGAAGCCGCCAGACTGGAAAAGGGCGAAATTACCAAAGAAGAATATGACAAGTGGCGGTACAAATATCCAGAACTTGACACCCACCAAATATGGGCAAAGGTTCCGTCACAGGCGGTCAGTGACATGCTCATACAAGAAATGAATAAATTGGAAAAAGAACAGAAAGTAGTTAATAATAAGAAGAAAAAGAAAAAATAAGCATGAAAAAACCTTACCGATATTCAGTTTTCAATCCTGAAAATCAGTAAGGTTTTATTATGTTCATGAAGTAATTTATTGTGTGAATAATGCAAAAATGTTGCCAAAACGTTGCCAGGTACTAAGCAAATACGCTTGGAAGCCGCATAAATACTAGGCTTTTAAAGCCCATTTCATCACTCGAACTCAATCGTCCCCGGCGGCTTACTCGTCAAATCATACACTACCCGATTAACCCCCCGCACTTCATTAATAATCCGGCTCATGACCACCTGCAGCACGGCAAACGGAACCTCTGCGCACTCGGCTGTCATAAAATCAACCGTATTCACAGCGCGCAGCGCCACCGCATAATCATAAGTCCGTTCGTCTCCCATGACGCCAACACTCTGCATATTCGTCAGTGCTGCAAAGTACTGTCCAATGCTCCTGTCCAATCCCGCTTTCGCAATCTCCTCGCGGTAAATCGCATCGGCGTCCTGCACAATGTGCACCTTCTCCGCTGTAACTTCACCAATAATCCTTATTCCCAATCCTGGTCCTGGAAATGGTTGCCGAAATACCACTCTCTCTGGTATCCCCAATTCCAATCCTGCCTTTCGCACTTCGTCTTTAAACAAATCCCGAAGCGGCTCGATAATCTCCTTGAAATCAACATAATCCGGCAATCCGCCAACATTATGATGCGACTTAATCACAGCCGACTCGCCGCCCAGACCACTCTCGACCACATCAGGATAAATTGTTCCTTGTGCAAGAAAATCCACTGTACCAATTTTCTTTGCTTCCTCCTCAAACACACGAATAAACTCTTCTCCAATAATCTTGCGTTTGCGCTCTGGCTCCGTCACGCCTGCAAGTTTTGCATAGTACCGCTCTTGTGCATTAACACGAATAAAATTAAGATCAAAATCTCCGTTTGGACCAAAAACTGCCTCGACTTCATCACCCTCATTCTTTCGCAGCAAACCATGGTCTACAAACACACAGGTAAGTTGTCTACCAATTGCCCGCGATAATAATCCTGCTGCAACTGAGGAATCTACTCCACCAGACAATGCGAGAAGTACCTTTCCATCTCCTACTTTTTCGCGAATCTGCTCTACTGCTTCGTCCACAAACGAATCCATTCTCCATGTGCCAGCACAGCCACAAATACCGCGTACAAAGTTGTACATCATTTTCATTCCATCAATCGTATGCAATACCTCTGGGTGGAACTGAATTGCATACAGCTTTTTGTCAGAACACTCCGCCGCCGCTACAGGACAATCTGCCGTGTGCGCTGTCACATGAAAACCAGGTGCAATCGCAGAAATATAATCAAAATGACTCATCCAACAGATTGTGGTCTGCTCTACATCCGCAAACAATGGTGTAGCCGTGTCCACATAAACCTGTGTCTTTCCATACTCGCGAACAGGAGCTTTTTCGACTTTTCCACCAAGCACAAGTGTCATTAACTGTGCACCATAACAAAGTCCCAATACAGGAATCCCTAATTCAAAAAGCTCCTTTGTATATGTAGGTGCATTTTCTTCATAGCAGCTATTGGGACCTCCTGTAAGTATAATGCCCTTCGGTGCCATTGCCTTAATCTGCTCAATGCCCGTTTTATAAGAATAAATCTCACAATAAACATTACACTCCCTGACACGCCTTGCCACAAGCTGGTTGTACTGTCCGCCAAAATCAATAACTATTACCTTTTCGTCGGAAAGCCCTTTCTCCATGGAATGTTTTTTTTCCATTTCCATCGTTTATCCTCCTCGCTATTTTAAATGATTCCATCTACATTGCCACAAATATATGCTCTATGGTATCATGAAAAATAAATGAAATCAACAGCTTTTAATTAACTTGCTTTTTCAAATTTCATCTTCTTCCATATCATCATAAAAATCATCTTCGTCCTTCATATCACCTAAAAGTGCCTCCACTTCTGCATCCGTCATGTAACGCACACTTTTGATTGCACCATTCTCGTCGCGGATAACTTGAATATTGATAGTGCCTTGCGGGTTAATCTGCAAAGTGTAAAATGCGCTATCTTTTCTAATATCCAAAAAGACGTTGACAAGCTGTGAATCATAATAATATTTTTTTCCATCACTGACAATGCCATGTTCCAGATATTCTTGCATTTGCTTTTCTGTATACTGTTTATCAAGAGCTTCCTTCAAGGCATCTAGTTCGTCCTCTTTATCCAACAACTGAAACAAGACAGACTGGAACGCAATCTGCTGATCTGTTAGTGCCTTGTCCAGCCACGCTTTCAATGTTTTTTCACTCATCTGTTGTGCCACAATTGAGAAAAAGGCGATAGCTTGGTCTGTATATGTTCTTTCTGCCAAACGTTGAATGATTACACTATCCATCTCTAATTGATCGACAGCAGCACCGAAAAAGGGAATTTGTCCATCTATATAGATTTGTTCAAGCCATGCTTCTTTCGCCCCATTGTCCAATTGCGCAAACGCTATCTGAAACAATGGCACATTGCCCGCCTCATAATATTGTTTTATCTGCGCTGACAGAGAATTGATATCCTTTTTCTTAGCATTGTTTTCTGGCAAATAGTTGCTTTCTTGAAAATGACGCTCTTGCATCAAATCTGGCTGTGCTGCGACTACAGGATATATGCCAATAAAAATAGTTCCGAACAAAATACTCAGAGTCAACACACCTGTTACAGCGACCATTCCCTTAGATTTTTTTCTAAAACTCATAATTGCACACAACCTTTCTCTCAACAATTGTTTGTTTTGATTCAGTGTAACCGCACCAAAACTTTCCTTGTATTTTCCAACGGCTGGCATTGCGTCCAACAGTGTTTTTCCATAATTAGATGCATAATGCTCTCCCACTATCCCAAGAACTGCCTCATCGCAAGAAAACTCACACCCCTTTATGATTTCGCGGCGCATCAAATATACCATAGGATTAAACCAATGCAGACAAACGGTAAACTGCATCAACCATTTATAGAGTATATCCCGCCGCTTGAGGTGTATCAGCTCATGCAGTATAATATAGTAAAAATCTTTTTCGCCAATATCCGCATTGGGCAACACAATACAAGAGTTAAAAAAACCAATTAGCATTGGTGACGAAACAAGTGGATTGACACCAAGTTCCACTTGTCTTTTTATACCGATTCGCTCCATCGCCGCAGAAAGGTCCTCCAACTTTTCAATATCGCAAACAGGTATCAATCCAGCTTTAACAAAATTCACAAAACTCTGATATACAGTTATTTTTCGTACTATCATTCCAAAAGCAACGACAAGCCAAACTAGCCAAAACCGCTTTACAAACCATAATAACACTATCGGAAAATCTCTCAACCTTTGACTTTTTGCCTGTAATAGCGCATTGTCCTGAAGCAGCTGTTCTGCCATTTTTCCTTCTATAAAATCATTTATCTTACCACTGGCTTGTGTTCTATTGCTGGTGGAGTTCTCTCTATCTTCCACAAAATTCAATGTTGTCTGTAATTTTGTTACAAAAAAGTTCTGTGTCTGCATCTGCTCTGCTGCCTGATATATGGTCCTCATAAGATTAACTTCCGGCGCAAAAGGAAATATTAGCCGCAAAATTACAATTAGCCAGATATAATACTGCCACTGTCTGCTAATTTTATCTTGCCAAACCCTTTTTGCCAGCAACAATACAAAAATCAGTAATGTACCAGAAATAGACATAGATAAAATAATTTTCAAAGCGATATTCATGACTTTTTACTTCCTTTCTCAAGCAGTTGTCTTAATTCCTCATACTCATTCTCTGTTAGCAAATCACCTGAAATCAGCATAGATACAAGCCCTGATGCGCTTCCTTCATATATTTTCTCTAAAAAGTTTTTTGTCTGTGTTGTCTGATATTCTGCCTCCGACACAAGCGGTGTATACTCATTGCGACGTCCGATTTTCTTTGCCTTTAGAAAACCCTTATTGACAAGGCGATTTAGCAGTGTAATAAGTGTATTTTTTTGCCACGGTTTACCTTTGACTGCCAACTCATCTGTTAGATAGGCAAAAAGTGTTGGTTTGCTACCATTTGCCCAAACTACTTTCATAATTTCCAATTCAGCGTCTGAAATTTGTTGCTGCATAATACTTTTCCTCCAAACAAATCAATTTAGTATGACAAAATGTTATGTTTTAAGGGTAACATTTTGTCATACTAATGTCAATCATTTTCTGGATTTTTTGTAGTAATATAAACAAAAAAATCGAGTAGAGAAAGTTTCTTCCTCTACTCGTTGTGCTGAGCGTCCGTCAATGTCAAAAGTCTTGCCGTAGCCCATCACGATTACGTTTTTTAACATGCACCCTCGAAGAAATATCCTACGCAAGCTGTACATGTTATTTGTTCACAGTTCCTTATTGCTTCAAATCTATAATCTCATATCCCAACTTTACTTCCTTGACAACACTTTCCTCTTGCCGCAACAACTCCATTAATCTGCGGACTGCCAGTTCACCACTCTTTTCGTAAAAATAGCGGGCTGTAATCAACGCAGGAACTGCAATTCTTGTAATTTCAGATCCACCGTGCCCTGCAACCAAAATCTTCTCAGGTACTGCTATGTTATGTTCTTGAAAATACTGCATTGCGCCGAGCGCCATTGCGTCTGTAGCACAAATTAGACCATCTAGGATTTCACACTTGTACAAAAGTTCTCCTGCCTTTTCATAACCAGAAGTCACTGTAAAATCGGCAGTCACAACATTGTCTGCCAGCGCTGCATGACCCATTTCGCGCACGGCATCACAAAATCCTTTGTATCGTGCTTCTCCTGCTGCCTTGTCCTGCCATATTGCACTCATATAGCCCAACTTTGTTCTGCCTTTTTCCAACAGCAATTTTGTGATATCATAGCAGGCATGATAATCGTCGTGGTACACGCAACAATACCCAGACAGATACTGCCCCACAATCACTACTGGCACCGACAGGCTCTTTAGTGCGCGCTTATGCGCCGCTGAAAACACCGTCGCGATCAAAATTACACCATCCACCTGTTTATCACTGAAGGCAGAGAGGTACTCCACTTCTTTTTGCGGATCATTCTGCGTGACCGCGAGTATCATTCGATACTCACTTTTATTAAGCTCAGAGAGCATGCCCTCTACAATTCTCCCAATGGAGGAGGACGAAATCTTAGGCACAATCATACCAATCATCTTCGTCTTTTTTGTCCGCAGCGTTTGCGCTTGAATAGAAGGCCGGTAGCCAGTCTCCTCCACAACTTTGCGGACTGCCTCCTGCTTTTCCTCTGAAATGTATCCGTTATTAAAATACCGTGAAACAGCCGCCCGCGATACACCGGCCATCTTCGCAATATCTGCTATGTTCATCTATACCGCCCCTTTTACAGATTTGTTTCAAATAACTTGCATATCCATTCGCTTTCTATATATTTAGAATAGCCTATCAGAATCTTCTCGCGACATCAATGCACAAAAACTCCGAAAGACTATTCAAAAAACTAAATGCATATACTGCAAACCATTTTATCTATCTACATTATTTCTCTTTTAGATAATAAAATCCATACGCTGGCAGTTTCACCTCATTCAATTTCATCTTATTCCCCGAAAGCAGCTCAATGGCTTCTCCGCTCACTCCGCTAAGCCATGCAGTCTTGTCAAACTCACTGAAATTAAATACGCCGTAGACCTTTTCACCGTCGTAATATCTGCCAATGCACAGCACGGACGTATCACCTGTATCAACCGTCCATGTGTCTGCATAGGAAACAAATACCTTCTCTGTCTTGCGAATCTGTTCAAGCTTCTTTAGCCCCTGAAAAATCTTCCCTTCTACTGTGTTTCCGTTCTTGATATTTGCCACCAGCTTCCAGTTCATAGGACCACGGTGAATATAGCGCGAATCCGCCGCCTTGTACAGGTCCTCTTTATAGTGGTAATCGTTCACCTGTCCAATCTCATCTCCACTATAAAGTACTGGAATTCCCGACTGCATAAACATGTACGCGTGAAGCATTAAATCCATCTGTACCGCGCGCTCCATTGCGACATCATCACCCTCAAAACCTGCCTTTTCCACACCGCACATAGACGCCGTTGTACCGCAAAACCGCGCATCACCAGTAGCAGGATCAGCGTTGTAAAGCTCGCCGCGGCTGCAACTACTGCCATCATACCCCTGAAAATAATCATTCAAGTATTTCTTGTGCGCACGCTCCTCCATGCCGTCCATCTTCAATGTGCCATAGTCTAATCCCCAACCAATGTCATCATGACAGCGCAGATAATTCAGAAAAACGTAATCCTTTGGCAGTGCATTCACAATATCAAGCTGTTTTTTCAATAGTTTCACATCTCGTGTCGCGACAGTGTGCCATGTGGTCGCCATAGTAGTAACATTGTAAAGCATATGGCATTCCGGTTTCTCAACCGTGCCAAAATACGGTGTCACTTTCTCTGGCTCCATCACAACCTCGCCGAGTAAAAGCACGCCCGGACAAACAATTTCACTAATCATACGCATCATGCGTACAATGGTGTGTACTTGTTTGAGGTTGCGGCATGGTGTATTCAATTCCTTCCATATATATGGAACTGCATCAATGCGAATAATGTCAATTCCCCTGTTTGCCAAATAGAGGAAATTGTACATCATCTCATTAAAAACGCGCGGGTTCTTATAGTTCAAGTCCCACTGATAGGGATAAAAGCTAGTCATTACATAATGCTTTGCATCACAAAGCCATGTAAAATTCCCCGGCGCGGTTGTCGGGAAAACTTGTGGAACTGTCTTCTCATACTGTTGCGGAATCGTGGGATTGTCATAGAAAAAATAGCGACTCATGTACTCGCCTTCCCCTTGGCGTGCCCGCTTGGCCCACTCGTGATCCTCCGAAGTGTGATTCATAACAAAATCCATACAAACGTTGATTCCTTTTTTATGGCAAGCGGCTGTCAGACTGTCCAAATCCTCCATAGAACCTAATTTTTCTTGTACTTTGCGGAAGTCCGACACAGCGTATCCCCCGTCTGAGCGTCCCTCCGGCGTGTCGAGAAACGGCATCAAATGAATATAATTCACATTACACTGTTCTATGTAGTCCAGCTTTGACTTCACACCCTTCATATTTCCTGCGAAATTGTCAATGTAGAACATCATTCCCAGCAGATCATTCTGCTTGTACCAGTTGGGGTTCGCCGCCCGCTTTTCATCCCGTTTTTTCAACTCCTTATCTCTGTCCAGATAAAACTGACGCATATTGTCGCCAAGCTCTGCAAACATAGAATCATTGTTATACAACTCCATGTAAAGCCAACGCAGCTCATCATGATGGCGTTCAAGCCTTTTTAGATAAACATTATCCCCTTTTACCATAATCGTACCTCTTATTTTTATATTTAAAAAAATTATTGGATACGCCCTGCTCTTGAAACGTATCTTTTATTCCCCAAATCGCTAAATACACAAATGAAGTAGTATTCCTTATGCCTCTGAATACACAAACGGTGCTATGATATTCTCAATCTCCTTGTCGTCCGAGTGATATCTCAACTGGAGTGGGCCTGATAAATCCAGTGCCATCACGCCAAGTATAGACTTCGCGTCAACAATCTTACGTCCAGAACCCAAATCGAAATTCGCATCAATTTTGTCGATTGAATTCACAAACTGTCTCACCTGTTCTACGTTGCTAAACTTAATATGTACCTGCTGCATAATATCATTCCTTTCTCCAAATTTGTATGGTTCCTTCGTGCAGTCATAGCAAACTGTTTTCCCAATACTGTCTTGTATATGTCCACAACAATAAATACGCTATCCTATTGCATGACACGCCCAAATTCTAATGTCAAAACAGTTTTCTATGTGTTATTGGTTTCATATATGCCATTATATTACAATATTAAAATTTATTTGTAAATAGTCATTTTACATAATTTTACAGTGAATTTTTTGCATATTTTTATGTGAACGATTTCATATATGGTATTGCGAAGTTATAGTTTTCTACAACTCCACAATATGATATCCCAGTTTTATTTCTTTTGTAATGCTCTTCTCGTATTGCAACAATTCCAATAACATCTGAACAGCAAGCACACCACTTTTCTTATAAGAATAATGTACTGTAATTATCGGTGGCGCTGCCACTCTCGCTACGTCTGAGTCCCCTTGCCCTGCTACCAGTATTGTACCTGGCACATCAATATGATGCTTTTGCAAATATTGCATCGCTCCGGCCACCATTGTGTCCGTAGCACAGATAATTCCATCCAGACCGTCATATTTCTCCAGCAATTCCCCTGTCTTCTCACAGCCAGAAACCACTATAAAAGCGGCTGTCACGGTGTTTTTCCTAAGTTCCGCCAAACCACTATCCCGCACTGCATCACAGAATCCTTTGTATCGCACACGCGCTTATGTGCTGCCGTGAACACAGTCGCTACCAGTATCACACCATCCACCTGTCGCTCCTGAAAGGCAGCAAGATATTCTACTTCCTTTTTCGGATTGTTCTGTGTGACTGCCAAAAGCATCTGATACACGCTTTCATTCAAAACAGAGAGAATCCCCTCCACGGCTCTGCCAATAGAAGCAGATGCAACTTTGGGTACCACCACACCGACTATCTTTGTTTTTTTCGTCCTCAGTGTCTGTGCTTGCACAGAAGGACGATAGCTTGTTTCTTCCACGACTTTACGGATTGCCTCCTGTTTTTTTCTGAAAGATGCCCATTATTGAAATAAGGTGAGACAGCCGCGCTGGATACACCCGCCATTTTTGCAATATCCACAATATTCATTTATATTTCCCTCCATATCAAGGAACTATTATATGCCAATTCCAAGGAAATCCAGCAGGCCTCACAGAACACATACTTATCTGTTTACAGATTCGCCTCAAAAAATGCCTTTATTTTTGCACAAGCAATCTCTTCGTCTGCTCCCTGCACTTCCACCTCGACAGTATCACCGCACTTCACACCAAATCCCATAACTGCCATCAACTTTGTAGCAGCCGCAGTTTTTGCGTCTTTTACGATTGTAATTGTACTCTCGTACTTCTTTACCTCTTTCACAAGAAATCCTGTCGGTCTTGCATGGATACCTATCTCGTCCTTGATCACATAGCTGAATTTCTACATTTTTGTTTCCTCCTCGTACAATAAATTAATCTATATCATCTTTGTCTGTTCTATAATATTATTCCAAGCTTCCTCGTCAATCTCCTCGTTATGGAATAACTTCCTCTTGTCTTCATCGGTAATCATACGAATAACCTTACAAGGATTTCCGGCTGCAATACACCAATCTGGAATATCCTTTGTCACTACACTGCCTGCACCAATCACAACATTATTTCCAATATGCACGCCGGGACAGACCACTGTATTACCGCCAATCCACACATTATCACCAATTGTTACCTCTTTGCCGTACTCATAGGCAGAGTTACGGCTAACTGGATGAATTGGATGTCCCGCTGTATAGATCGCCACATTGGGCGCCAACTGACAATTATCACCAATCTTAATTTTTGCTACATCCAACAGTGTGCAGTTATAGTTTGCAAAGAAATTTTTGCCTACCTCAATATGTTTCCCATAATCGCAATAAAATGGTGGATTGACAAAAGCACCCTCCGACTTTCCAAACAACTCCTTAACCACCTTGCTAATTTCTGCAAAATTAGAGCGATCCATAAAATTCAAACGCTGTAGAATTTTCCTACACACAAGCTGTTCCTCAAATATGCCGTCGTCAGAAATATAGGCTAAGCCTGCATCCCTGCGCTCCCTGTTTGTCATTTCTTTTTTAGGTTTGTTATCCATCTTGTTTTTCCTCCAAGTTTTTAACGAATGATTTTTACTCATCCCATTTATAATAGTGTATCTTCTCTTGAAAATGTTGTGTAAAACAAATCCCGAAATACATACCAGATTTTATTGTATTACATCATTGTTTTCAACTGTGCAAACAAGTCCAAATCACTTTGCGTAATTTTCATATTTGTATTGTATTCCTTTCCTTCTGGACTCGTTACCTTGACTTCAATGATTGTACCATCTGTAACTGCCTCGCGTCCCACCGCCTGCATAAACGGCAAAAATTTGGGATGATTTCTAGTAAACGTATCCCATGCACCTTTAAATTTCATAATTGTCGAAAAATCCATCATAATTTTCATCTCCTTTTACATAATGTCTCTCAATCACAACGCTGTTTCATGAATTTTGCAGTAAATGCAAAGTCCCGGATTGAACTATAACCAGTTCCTTACTATAAAAATATCCGTTCTTTCATAGTAAAAAAGCACCACCGCAGGTGATACTTCTTTCTTATGTACTATATCAGATAATTAATACTGTTTTCATCCAGATTCTGCAATGTCATGGCAGCTTTCGCCTCCTCTATCTGAAGTTTGTTAATACAGAAAGAATATTTCATTTTGCATTCAAAATGTCCTTTCTTCATTTCCCTCACTTTATCAACTTTAATCAGATAAGAAACCCCCTGTTTCAAAAAAGCTTTTTCAATCTTCTTCTTTACTGTCTCATCATAGGTTTCTACCAAAGCAACTTCCCGTCCAAGTTTCTTTTCTGCCATTTCCGCCACATCCTTTATCTCTGATATACTATTATAGTATAGACCGAAATAACCAAAAAGTACAGTTGACATATTCACTAATAAATGATTTTAGATTTGTTATTTTTTGTAAAAATCGTTATTGTTCACTCCACAATGTCCTTTTGTTCAGTTTTTCCTAATTATTGATTTTTTTCAATATAAGGAACTGTAGAAAAATAACTGACGCATCTTGACTTGGCTATTTCTACGATTATGCATGCCAAAAAGCCTCGCCGCAGCCCGCTACGCCTACGTTTTTTGACATACCTCCTCGAAGAAATATCCTACGCAATCTGCATCACTTATTTTCCTACAATTCCTAACTCATTCATCCAATTTCTTAACATCATCACATTGCTGTGTGAACAATAGCACCCAAAATCAACTTTATGTTTTTTTAATGTTTTAGGGGTTGCAATTATCTTAGTTTTCATGATATACTATATTCAATTTGCAGGATTAGTACATCGGTAGTACATCGGCTTCCCAAGCCGAGGAGGCGGGTTCGACTCCCGTATCCTGCTTTTTTAATGCCTTATTTTTCAAGGATTTCCAGTCTCATTAAATATGAAACGCATCTTTTGGATATGTGATCAGTACTACTGCATTTTCAATACCATTGAGGTTTCCTTCATATCGGTATACATAATATTTCCGGCTGTAAGCGGTCACAAGGCTGACAGCGGCATCTTTTTTCCGTATATGCAAGGCTAACTCGCTTAGCTTCTGTTTTATACCGTGGGGATACAGTATTCGGTTCGTCTTCAGTGCTCCAATTGTATAAAAGCCTTTTCTGATAAAAGCCTCCATGATACTACCGCATGTATACCAGCTATCGCATAAGAAATATGAGATCACTGGCGGCACAGGCAGTTCATCTGCGATTTCCTGCACGATCTTCACTTTTGATTTTGTTTTGTCATACATGACAATGGCATAATTAGGAATTGTAGGAAAATAAGTGATACAAATTGCGTAGGATATTTCTTCGAGAAGGTATGTCAAAAAACGTAGTCGTAGCGGGCTGCGGCGAGGATTTTTGACATGCGTAATCGGAGAAATAGACAAGTCAAGATGTGTCAGTTATTTTTCTACAGTTCCTTAAGTACAATGTTATTGCAGGAGAGCATTACAGCCACAGCCTGATGCCCATAGTCCTGCTTTCCCTTAATGTGGGATTGATGAAAATACGCATCTTCCATCGGATGCAATGCCCGTGACGAAGGCTTTGTTTTGGAAGAGATGGTATCATCCACAATACAGAATACAGGGTTACCAAACCGCAGGGCTTCTTTAATAGATGAACTGTATAACAGTACTTTTGATTATATCTTCCAGTCCTGAATCATCCCATTTTCCTTTATTGAGGAAGTGTGCAATCGTGGTACGGTGACAGGGGCTGTATTTTTCAAAGTCAATGGTTTTTCCATGATATCCAAGTGAAAAGACAGATATCAGTATGGTCATGATATGCTTCATAGTCGTCTGTGGAAAGACTCTGCTTAAACTTAATTTTTTGAGGCAGTTGTAAAGTAGCTCTGAATGGTATATACTGTTTTCTATAACATATCATCCTTTGCGAGTTATTGTTTTCGGTTTAAAAACAGTATATACCCCAAAAAGCGTGATGTCCTCATATTTTAACCGTTTAAAGAAATTTTGGTAAAATTTCAAATTTGCTCAATTATAGCATTATATTAGTATCACAAAAATTATTGTTTCTAAATTGCAATATAAAAGCGATACCCCTCTCAATAAGTATCGCTTTTTATTGTAATAATATTTTATTTACTGTACTCTTATAGAAAAATTATCATATATTCCAACTGGAATATCTATTCCAAAAGGATAATCTTCCACTGATTCCTTCTCAAAAAGATAAACTGTAACACGTTGTTTCATAGGATCAACAATCCAATATTCCCTAACTCCTGCTGTTTTATATTTAAACAGCTTTGTAAAATAGTCCATAGCTTTGCTGCTTGGTGAAACAATTTCAATCACCCAATCTGGAGCACCATGACAACCTTTGTCTGTAATCTTATCATTATCACAAATAACAGATATATCTGGCTCTACATAATTTTTATCATCCTTATTCAAAAATATAGCAAACGGGGCTGGAAACACCTCGCATTCACCCTCATGACTCTGAATATAATTTCCAATTTCTCTGTCAAAAAAGTGAACTAGTCTTTGATGTCTTGTATTTGGTGGTGCCATATAATATATTTTACCATCAATTAATTCTGCGCGCTCTCCATCTGGTAACGAATAGATATCATCTATTGTATATACTTCAAATTCCCTTGCCACATCCATTTTGTCAGCCCCCTTCCTTATATAATCGTAATACCTTATAACTAATAATATATCAATAATATTTTATAGCGTCTTCAAACAGTTCTTTTATTATGTCATTTTATAATCATCTAGCAAAATTTTCTCTCTGGATTTCTCTCACCTATCCCTAGTACACCGTTTTTTAATTTCTCATATAATACTTTTTATAACGTTTCTCCTTTTCTCTAAATATGTAAATCTATTATGCACAATAAAAGCACATGCTTTTAATACACTCCTTGAAATTTCACTTTCAAAGAAAATTTGAAATAATTTGCAATATAGATCCACTTATAATTAAAATACATCCTAAAATAACCAATGGTTTTCCTTTTTAAATTGCTCAGGTTTAGAATCCAAATCAGCACATGTTCCAACAAACGACGTTTTTGTTGTTATTATTATCCATAAGCTTAAAACTGACCCAATAGCAACTATTGCAATCCCTATAACATTTAGAATTATTTTCTCCATAATATCTCCCATTGAAACTGAACATTTATCCACAAAACTAAAATTTTATTGACTTTAATAGTTCTAATCTTTTACAAAACATTTCGTAAAACTGAGGTAACTCATTAAAAACCTCTTTACTTATCTCTTTGATTTGATTTAATCCTATTTTTGTAACAGATCTCATTGCTGCTTCCTTTTGATTTATATGCTCCCCGAACATTGTTTGACAATTAGAACCTTCCATATTTTCATAAGAATTAAAAGCCTGATTGAAATCCATTAAATCATACAATCTAACTGGTTTATTATTGGAATTACAAACTAAAACTCCCCAATTTCCCCAATGTCTATCTGTATTTCCAATAAGATAATCAACAATATTCATCATATAATAATTTTATCTATCCAAAGAAAGAACATATTTTTTCGTATTTCTATTATGATTTGCTGCATATATTTCAAATGCTTCCATTGAAACAATTGAATATTCTTTTGATGTAATATTACTACTCACACTAACCTTTTCCCCATCAAAATAGCCTCTTTCATATAATACCTGCAAAACGTTAAAACATCTGCATATTTGACTGGCAAGCAGCTCTCTTTCAACTGCATCTGAACCACCATCTTTCAGCAATCTAAAGCCATCATTCATTCTCTGCCATGCTTTAGGAAAGCATCCATTGGTTGACAAGTCTCTCGCTAAATATTCATTCTGTACTGTATACTGTTTTCCTCTTAATGCAATATCAATAAAAATGTTATCCAAATGATTTTCATACAAATTAATATCTCTGAATGAAATCTTTTCTTTCTTTAATTTTACCCAAAAGACATCTGTTAATGAAGCACATCTATAGGATAATGCAATTTTAGCTCTTTCTTTATCGGTTACTGCCTGTAACATTCCTATACTATTTAATATTTCTTTTGCATACTTTCTATCTAAAGTAAGGATTCTTGTTGCACACCAATAATTAAAATTTGTAATGTTGTTAACTAATGTTTCAATATCTTCGGCTTCTTCTAAATATAAATTGTATGGCATAAATGATTTATAATATATTTTACATTGTCCAGAATCATTAATCTTTGCAACTCTTCTATCCATATGCATAATTTCATACACGTTTTTCTCTGACATTTAGCCACCTCCAATTAAAACAGCATTTTATACCTATTTTACTTCCCTAATTACAAATATGAGGATTGATAAGATCAATCCCCATTATCAATCACTATAATGTCCCTTACAAGATTTCACAATTATTTGATCATTAACAACCTCATAAATCAGCCGATTTGCATCGTCTATCCGTCTACTAAATGATCCTGACTTCCCATACTTTAACGGCTCTGGCTTTCCCATCCCCTGTAGTACTCCGTCCCGTTCTATACTTTGTAACAACTGGTTTATCTTCTTTACTATCTTTTTATCCTAAGTTTGCCAATAGAGATATTCACTCCATCCATCTTCTGCAAAAGTAATTTTCATAGACTATCCTCCATTACCAAAAGTTCATCCATAGTTTTCGTTATCACATGTCCATTTCTAATCTGTTCATCTGCCCTGTTCAATTTTGCTAAGTATTCAGCATTCTTCTTAGCTTTCGCTAATTCGTTGTATTCTGTTTCTGAAATAATAACAACATTTTTATTCTCTTTGCGAGAAACAATCACTGGTTCTCCATTAAACGCCATATCAAAATACTTTTTTATATTTGCTCTTACATCCATCTGTTTCGTTGCAATCATAGTGCACCTCTTTCTGTACTTAAAACCGTACTTTTTATTGTACTTATATTATATGCTGCTATTATGTACAAGTCAACAAAATTTATTACTTGAAAGCAACATTTTATCAACTATCTGCATATTCATCCCATTCAGCAGAAAATCTATTCAATAATTTTTTATAAGGAATTGTAGGAAAATAAGTGATGCAGATTGCGTAGGATATTTCTTCGAGGAGGTATGTCAAAAAACGTAGGCGTAGCGGGCTACGGCGAGGCTTTTTGGCATGCATAATCGGAGAAATAGCCAAGTCAAGATGCGTCAGTTATTTTCCTACAATTCCTAACTATACGTTGAATTAGCAATCATAAAGTCAAAACAAATAAATACAACGGTATAAGTAAACTAATATAATTTCCATTCTTTATATTATGTATTTGAAATAAAATATCCCACTTATTGCAACACTTAACAAAACTATCTCGTGATTAATTAACCACGCAATTAAACTATAACATGTACATTTTCCCTCATTAACTACATTAGCTCCCAACTCAAATTGCATATCTTTCTGTCCAAATTTTCTTAAAAAAGAATTAATATGTGCGTTTGCTAATCTGTAATATGATATGCATGCTGTAAAAGGAATGATTAATAAAAATGGTATTAAACAAATCCAAGCGCTTATCGAGTCCATAACCTCAAACCCATAAATATCCTCTATTGTCTCGGAAATCTGGCGTGTGGTCATACCTTTTGCGTACATGGAGATGATCTTGTCATCGATTGCAAAGATATCTTTCTTACGCTTTGGAATAATTTGAGACTCAAAAGAGCTTTGGCGGTCTTGGGGAACCTCCACCTCAAATTCACCATATTTAGTTTGGACTTTGTGCCATTTCTGTAATTGGGTTCTTCAGAACGCTCATATTTCCCATAGCCAAGGTGGTTATCCATCTCGGCCTCAAGCATCTGCTGGACGGTACCAGAAAGCAGGTCTTTGAGAGCATCCTGGATATCCTATGCAGTCTCAATGTCATACTCTTGCAGCAGCCCCTGGATAAGGCTGCGTTTTCCTTCGGTCATTGGTTTTGGTTTGTAAACTTCTTTTTTTCTATTTGCCATAATTTAAGGCCTCCTATGATTTAGATTTTATCATAGAAGACCTTATTCTTATAAATTATCATCTGGCAGTTTAGGTATCCCGTCGGTTACACCTATTCTTGAATTCTGCCAAGCTTTTTGCATTCCTCCATGGCAAGTTTAATCATTGCAGAGCAATGCCCTTTTCCTGCTCCGAAGGTCTAACACCATCTCCAATGTGACCGCCATTTAACAACAACTTATTGTTTAGTCTATGCTGAGTATTCACTGCACCGACAAGCTTGTCCTTATCCATATAGAGACAAAAATATATAGAATCTGGAACCGGCTGTTTATCACTCTTTTTCACATCAAGATGAGTTAACTAGAATCGTGAATCGCCTATCTCGCATCAGTGCTTCATTAAAATTTCTAGACGATACCATCGCATCGCCATCAAAATTTTGCCTAGCATTGGCACGAACCATGCAGCTCACAACTCTAAATTCTGTCTGGATAGACACTACTCTATTGTAAACATTATCTGCCTGTAAAATATTTCCTTGTGCAAATCTGTTATAAAACTGTCTAAATCCGCTGTATCTTCAATTACATACGCCCCACTTAATCCCTCAATCCGTTGATTTCCAGAAGGGTATGACACCAGATGACTGGCTATACAAGCCAGTCTCCGTCCTTGATTAATAGCATATTGAACTGTATACATTGTACCGCTATCATATGCTGCCTCTATCACAAGCACTCCGTCACTCATTCCACTTTGTAAGCGGTCTCTCTGTACATATTGATATTTCTGTGCCGGTATAGATGGAAGGTATTCACTAACCAGGCAGCCGCCATTTAATAATATTTTTCTTGCAAGATCCCAGTTAGAATATGGTACAATCCGATCCAATCCACATGGCATCACAGCAACACAGGTCCCACCCGCAGCAAGTGCCCCATGCAGTGCATGTGTGTCACAGCCCAGAGCAAGACCATTCACCACATTTATGCCTCTCTTTCCCAACGCGTATCCTATTTGATATGCCATTTTTATTCCCTTTTCGGATATATGTCGGCTTCCAACCACCGCAATATTTCTTTTTTGATTGATGACTTGAATATTACCTTGATAGTACAAATAAGCAGGTGCTCTCGCGATAGAAGCTAATCGTTGGGGATATTCCTCTTTTTCTATTTCGGTCCATCTGATTGTGTATTGCTGAAATATTCCTATCATCTCCCGACTAAAAATTTGCTAATATTATGTTTGTTTTTCCTCAAAACTTCTACACCACTTTAAAATTTGGTCAAAATAGATCTGCAATTTTCCCTTAAAAATAAAAATTGGAACAGGTTGTTTCAAATCATAAATTTGTGCATAAATATCATTCTCAAAGAAAAAGACCACCAACTGCTTTTTATAAGGGTCAAAAATCCAGTACTCACGCACTCCGGCATTCTCATATTTCTCTAACTTTTTAAAATAATCTTTTCGTTTTGTGGCAGAAGAAATAACCTCCAACACAAAGTCTGGAGCGCCGAATACTCTTCCTCGTAATAGCTTTTCATTATTGCACAGAATAAAAACATCTGGTTGCACTATAGTTTTATTATCACAGTTAAGCTGCACATCAACAGGAGAGATACCTACCTCACATTTCCCATTATTTTCTATTATATAATTCGCAATTTGCCTGTAAATCTCGCTCGCAATTTTCTGATGTTCAAACGTCGGAGTTTTCAAATCATACATTGTACCATCAATCAATTCCACTCTAATTTCATCTGGTGTAACAAAATAATCTTCTATCGTGCATTCATTCTGGTTCTTCTTTTGAGAATTTCCATAAGAAAAAATAGCGCTATCTTTCAATACCATATCATCTTTCTGTTCCTTTAGTACCTGCTCCAACGCCTGTAGCGTCGCATAGCGTGGATGCGTTGTCTCCCCCGAAAAAATCTTCTGTATAGTGCCGAGTGGAACTCCTGATAAATTAGAAATCTGAGCATAGCTATATCCCTTCTGCAATTTTCTTTGTTTCATTTCTTCTACAGTCATAACTTCCTCCCCAAATTTCTAATAGATACTTGAATAAACTAACTTTTTGGAATCTTTTCTACAGATCTTTAAACACAACCCATTCGCACGCCTGCAATCCCGCTGCTTATCTCAGTCGAAGATTGTACTCCTGCGAAAACAAGATTATATTTTTCTCACTATTTATAAAAGCAAAAGTCTTCTCTGCTGAGAAAAAACACGGAATAATTTTATTATATCCATTTCAATCCGTTTGTCAACCGTTTTGTTTCCAATTATCCAAATTTTATTCTTTTTTGTTACTTTTCACACCCGCACCATGCACTTGCTGCATGGTGTCGGAGCCAATGCCAAAACGCCTGCTTTGTGGCATTTTATGTGTATCAATTGTTGCAATTCACACCAAATCATCATAAATCAATACGAAATCTGACGCAGGTGTGAATTGTAACCTTTTTCTAATCATTTCTTCTCTTGTTCAGAAGCACGCTTTTTTAATTCCTCTTCTGACCCCAGATAAATATATTTATTTTCCAACGTGGACAAGGGTTTCCTTTCTGTAATTTCAAAGAGTTCATAAATCATAGGTGGAATTTCATGTTCAAATTGTATCAAGCTTAGTTCATGATGTCCTCGCATCGCTTGTTCTGACGGGCGCGTCCGAAAAACTGTAAAAAAACATAAAATCTTAGAACGACACTTTTGAATAGAATTGGTCTGTATCCTCCAATCCTTACTAAATGCAATCGCTTCATATTCTTGACCAATTGGTATATCTGTCTCTGCATATGAATGATGAAAATATAAGCTATTTTCTGCAAATTTATTCTTTTGGAAAACATCATAGGCAGTCTGTGATAAAATACCAAATTCTGCACAGTATCTCTCGATCTCAGAAAACAACTCTTGCTCCACAAACCACGGACTAAATCGCGCCCATAAAATAATGCAACGATTCATATTCTCCCTCTTTTCTTTTTCATAAGCTTTCTATAACTTATTGTTTCATTTGCAAAAATCACACTTTTACGGCTGCTAACATTACTGTTCTTACTTAGGAACTGTTAATAAATTACTCATGACAATGACTTGTCTAAATATCCAGCGGCAAAGGAGAAAATCTTTTCTCTTTTTGTGTATCGTCTTAATAATATATTTTCTTTACACAAGTCTATGCAAAATAAGCGGTCAACCAAATTGCTCTGGTCAAACCGCCATTTTTAGTCAATCTCCCGCAGCAAACCAACAAAATATAAAACTTACAACGCAACAAGATGCCGGTATTTCAAAACATTCGCCTAATGTTTGCTTTGTAGCTGCTTGACTCATAGCTCACAGGAATAAGCATTTAGAATTTGTAGAGAAACAACTGATACAGATTACACAAGATATTTCTTCGAGAGCAAATTGATAAATCAATTTGTCAAAAACATAGGCGACAAAGGCACATAAGGGAATACCTTATGACAATTTGGGACCGATTACAAACGTAAGAAGGAATGGCTACCGCAGTCCCACTGGCTTTAGACGATGGGTTAAGGTAGCTAAAAGTAGATATTGTCAATAATTTTCCTTTTATGTTATAATTAATCCGCACATGTATTGATATTGTATATAGATAGTTGTGCCGACAAATTCATGTGAAAACGAAGTCTTTCTTCGGCACGCAAAATATACAAGATAGAATGTGCGCATAAAGGAGTGAAAAAATTATGAACCTTTTTGCCTATCATCAACTCCATATTGAGCGCGGCACGATTCAGGCACTTTCGGACGAGGAGCACAACAACCATATGCTGTTTTGTGTTCGCTGGAAAGGAGGGCTGACACTCAACACCTATACATATTATTTTTGAACAGTTACAATGAAAGGAAAGGTCACTTTCATCGTAAGATGGCCATACGGCATTAAATAGTCTAGTACACCGTTTTTTTAATCCTCGTATACAAAGTGCTTGATATTTATATCAGTGCAAGGCGGAGGAAGGAGGCGATGTGGTGGCATCGTTGACTGACGACAACGCGGCAATGATGCAAATAGCCAGTGCTTGGTATATGAGGAATTAAAAAACAGTGTACTAGTCATTGCTGTGCCGCATAATATTTATTTCCTTAGTGACAAATTAGGAGCAGTCTCATAAACCGCTCCTAATGAATGATAGAAAAATAACTGATATTACATGCGCAAAATCTTTTTGTGTTTTCCAAACTTATGTTTATAATAATTCTTTTAGTATTTGATTTACCATACTTGGGTCTGCCTTTCCTTTCATCACCTTCATGGTCTGACCAACCAGAAATCCAATCGCCTTTTCCTTGCCGTTTCGGTAATCCTCCACAGACTGTGGATTTACCGCGATAACTTCCTCAACAGCCCTTCGGAGCGCTCCCTCGTCATTGACCGTCTTTAATCCTTTTTCCTCCACATACGTTTCAGGGTCAATATCCTTGTCAAACAGAACCTCGAAAACTTCCTTTGCCACGGTAGAGTTCACTGCCTTGCTGTCCACTAGACCAATCAGCTTTGCTAGATTTTGTGGTGAAAAACAGATATCTTCAGCCTCCATACCCTTTTCTTTTAATAGACGAAGTGTCTCCCCCATCAGCCAGTTTGATACCTTTTTGGGTTGTCCGCAGATTGCCACAGTCTCCTCAAATAAATCTGCCAAATGTTTTGAATCGGTAATAATGCCAATATCATACTCAGGAATATCAAACTCCTTTTTATAGCGCGCCATTTTCTCCTCACGAAACTCTGGCTGACTATCCCGAATCTGTGCCAGCCACTCATCACTGATATAGACTGGAACCAAATCAGGATCTGGAAAATAACGGTAATCCTGTGCGTCCTCTTTGGAACGCATGGCGTAAGAGTACTCCTTTGCGTCGTCCCAGCGCCTTGTCTCCTGTATTACCTGCTGCCCCGCTTCGAGCAGCTCAATTTGCCGTTCGCGTTCCCCCTCAATCGCATGAGTGATTGCTCGAAACGAATTGAGGTTCTTCATCTCTGTGCGCGTTCCAAATTCCTTTGTCCCAACCTCTCTAACAGAAAGATTGACATCCGCGCGCATGGAACCTTCATTTAATTTGCAATCCGAAGCACCGAGATACTGCACTATCATACGCAGCTTTTCCAAATAAGCGATAACCTCCTGCGCACTGCGCATGTCTGGCTCAGAGACAATCTCTATTAGAGGCACGCCAGAACGATTGTAATCCACCAGTGAGCAATCCTCCCAATCGTCATGAATCAACTTTCCAGCGTCCTCCTCCATATGAATCTCGTGGATTCCCACAGACTTTTTGCCCTCGGAAGTCTCAATATCCACATGTCCATTCCTGCATATCGGCAAATAGAGCTGGCTGATTTGATAGTTTTGCGGATTGTCTGGATAAAAATAATTTTTCCGGTCAAATTTGCAGTACTGCGTAATTGTACAGTTTGTGGCAAGCCCGACTGCCACCGCATAGTTTACTACCTGTTTGTTTAACACTGGAAGGGACCCTGGCATTCCTGTGCACACAGGGCAGGTATGTGTATTAGGCGCTCCGCCAAACGCAGTGGAACAACCACAAAATATCTTTGTCTTTGTCGCAAGCTCTACATGAACTTCCAGACCAATCACGGTCTCATATTGTTTTGCCATTTTCTCACTCCTCTTTCTCCGTTTTACAACTCTTTATGCCCTTTTATTTTGATAATGTCACGTAAATTATTTACTAAGTTTATACTGTTTTTCATAAGTGTACGCCGCCTGTATCAGTTTCTTCTCCTGAAAGCTATCTGCAATCAACTGCAATCCAATTGGCAATCCCTTTGCATCTGTTCCGCATGGAAGTGAGATACCAGACAGCCCTGCCAGATTGACCGAAATTGTATAAATATCCCCGAGATACATTTTCAGCGGGTCGGACAAGCTTTCGCCAAGTTTTGGCGCAGTGGTTGGCGCAACAGGACCAAGAATCAGGTCATACTTTGCAAAGGCTTCATCAAAAGCTTTCTTTATCATTGCCTTTACTTTCAGGGCTTTTAAATAATAAGCATCATAGTAACCGGAACTTAACACAAACGATCCGAGCATAATTCTACGTTTTACCTCCGCGCCAAACCCCTCAGAACGCGTTTTTTTGTACATGTTATGGAGTCCCTCAAACGACGCTGCGCGGTAACCATACTTGATACCATCGAAACGCTCCAGGTTCGAGCTTGCCTCCGCCGCTGCAATCGTGTAATATGTCGGTATCGCATACTCAACAAGACGCAAATCAAACTCCTCGACTATCGCGCCCTTAGTTTCCAGCACCTTCGCCGCCGCAAGCACAGCATCCCTGATTTCCGCGTCAAGCCCCTCACCAAAATAATCTCTTGGAAGACCGATTTTCATCCCCCTCACATCCTCTACTAGAACTGCTGTAAAATCCGTGTCATCTCTTTTCACAGAAGTGGAATCCTTTGTATCGTGAGATGCAAGCACCTCCAAAACAGCAGCACAATCCGCCACATTTTTTGTCAATGGCCCTATCTGATCAAGTGAAGATCCATATGCAATTAGTCCATAGCGTGAAACCGTCCCATATGTAGGTTTCAGCCCCACCACACCACAAAAAGATGCTGGCTGTCTAATAGAGCCGCCTGTGTCAGACCCCAGCGCAAAAAAACACTCTCCTGCTGCCACTGCCGCCGCGGAACCACCTGAAGAACCACCTGTAACATAGTCTGTGTTCCACGGATTTTTGGTCGCGCCATATGCGGAAGTCTCTGTCGTGGAACCCATTGCGAACTCGTCCATGTTCGTTTTGCCAATCATCACCGCTCCCGCCTTCTCAAGATTGAGCACTGCCTCCGCAGAAAAAGTTGGAATAAAATTTTCCAAAATTTTCGAGGAGCATGTGGTCAGCATCCCCTCTGTGCACATATTGTCCTTGATGGCAACTGGCACTCCGGCAAGTGCTCCTGTCAGCTCACCTTTTTTTATCTTATCCTGCACATCGGCGGCCGCCCGCAGTGCCCGCTCTCTGTCAACTGTCACATAGGCATTGATGATGCTCTCCTTCTCATCAATGCGCGCAAGTACCGCCTCCATGGCATCCACTGCGGTGACTTTACCCTCCTTAATTGCCGCAGAAAGTTCCACGGCACTGTATGCTAAAATATCCATCTTATCCCTCCATTTCTGCCGAACACGCTCTAGCAGTCAAAAAGCTTGACTGCCCAGTATATAAATGATGCGAACAGCCGCATATAGAAACATGCTATCTTGTGGCTGCGGCAGGTGATACTCACGCAAATTTCATTTGCTGTAAGCATAACGAAATACAATAACGAAAACGTCAAAAAAGTATTGTACAAAATTGAAGTTTTCATCAAACCATATCTATCATTGATAATTTCTGAAAAATTCCTAATCAAATGTTTTCGGCACCATAAACATATTATCCTTCTCGGCGGGCGCATTCTTTAAAATATTCTCACTCTCGTCGCCGTTTGTCACCACATCCTCACGAAATACATTCTGCACTGGAAAGATGTGGGACATTGGCTCAATCCCTGTTGTGTCCAACTCTGCTAACTTGTCAATATAGTCTAACATCCTGCCCATATCCTTCTTTGCCTGCTCCTTCTCCTCCTCCGAGAGCGCAAGTTTGGCAAGAATCCCCACATACTCAATTGTCTCATCTGTAATCACATTTGCCATATTTTAATCCTTTCCTAGATGAAATTTTTATTTTTTAGTCCCTCACCTTGATATGCACTTCGCGCAGTTGCTGTTCTGTGACATCATTCGGTGCACCGCACATTAAATCCTGTGCCGAACCACTCATTGGGAATGCAATCACTTCCCTAATATTTTCTTCGTTCTTTAACAGCATTAGCATTCTGTCGATCCCTGGCGCCATGCCTGCGTGTGGCGGTGCTCCAAACTGGAATGCCTGATATAATGCACCAAACTTTGATTTCAGTGTCTCCTCATCATATCCTGCAATCGCAAACGCCCTCACCATTATCTCCATATCATGATTTCTAACAGCGCCACTCGACAATTCAACACCGTTACATACAATATCGTACTGATACGCCAGAATATCCAGCGGATTCTCGCTGTTTAATGCCTCAAGACCGCCCTGCGGCATGGAAAAAGGATTGTGTGTAAAACCAATCTGCTTTGTTTCAGGGTCACGCTCAAACATTGGAAAATCATTAATATAACAAAAACGATACGCGTTTTTTTCACAGAGGTCCAGCTTCTTTCCAAGCTCAATGCGAAGCTGCCCTGCATAGTAATTTGCCCGCTCCTCCTTATCCGCGATAAAGAAAACCGTATCTCCAGATACAAGCCCTGCAATTTCGGCAAGCTCTGATTTGAGTTCCTCTGGAATAAATTTATCAATCGGTCCCTTGTACGATTTATCCGCATCAATCTCAAGATATCCAAGACCGCCCATTCCCATATCAGTCGCAAAACTCAAAAGTTTTTCATGGAAACCTTTTGACATCTCGGCATGTACCTTAATTGCCCGCACTGTCCTGTCAATAAAAGGTTTAAACGAACATTTCTGGAAAAAATCTGTCACATCAATAATGCGCAGTGGATTTCTTAAATCTGGTTTATCCGTGCCAAATTCCAGCATTGCCTGTTTGTAACTAATAATTGGATAGGGCGCCTTTGTCACCGCAAATCCCTCCGGCGCAAATTTCTCAAATGTTGCTGACAGCACTTCCTCTCCTGCTTTAAACACATCCTCCTGTGTCGCAAAACTCATCTCAAAATCAAGCTGATAAAACTCACCAGGAGAACGATCCGCGCGCGCATCCTCATCTCGAAAGCACGGTGCAATCTGGAAATACTTGTCAAATCCTGATGCCATTAAAAGCTGCTTATATTGTTGTGGTGCCTGTGGAAGGGCATAAAACTTACCCTTATATTTTCTTGACGGAACAATATAATCCCTTGCTCCCTCCGGCGATGACGCGCACAAAATCGGCGTCTGAATCTCCAAAAATCCCATCTCCGTCATTTTTTCTCTTAAAAAGCTGATAACCTGTGAGCGAAAAATAATATTGTCCTTTACCTTTTTATTTCTGAGGTCCAAATAACGATACTTTAACCGCACATCCTCCCTTGTCTCTTTTGATGTCATTATCTCAAAAGGAAGCTGTTGATATACCTTTCCGAGCACTGTTACCTTTTTTGCTTCAAGTTCAATCGTTCCTGTCGGAATCTTTGGATTGTAAGTGTCCTCATCCCGCTTTTCCACAGGTCCTTCAATGGAAATACACATCTCCTTTGTAATGCCGTCCAAAAGTGTTGTATCTCTCATAACCACTTGCAATACACCGTACATGTCGCGCAAATCGATAAACGATACACCGCCATGATCGCGAATATTCTCCACCCATCCTGCAACTTGTAATGTCTGTCCAATATGCTGTTCACTGATTTCTTTCATTGTAATGTCTCTGTACATTTTATATCCTCCTTATGATACTTGCTTATTTCTGCAATTCTTCAATTTTCCTTTCCGCGTTCGTGTGCATAAAAAAATCCCAGAACACAAAATGTATTCCGGGACGGATAATTGAAATATACCCGCGGTACCACCCACATTGATAAAATATTTGACGCTATCATCTAATCGTTTTATCCTCTCTTACGTTTAACGCACGCTTACGTATTACTCTACTAAGGAGTGACCTCTCCTACACCTTTTCGAGTAATCTGCTCCAGAGTGTTCCCTTCACCAGTTTCCGCGGACAGCGCTCTCAGTCGGTGACGCCATCTTCCTGTCGTTTTCATTGGCAAGAGTCTCTTTCATTGCATTTACCTAAAATCTATATTATTCTCATGTGCTATTCCAAGATTTTTTGATGTTCTTAGAATAGCACATGAGAAAAATCATTGCAAGTATTTTTTTATCTTTCCACTCAACTTTATATATCATCCGTGAAAAATAACTTTCTATATTTTTGTGCTGCGCTATCGGAGAAATAGACAAGTCAAGATGCGTCAGTTATTTTTCTACAGTTCCTAACTTTTGGCAGAATAGACAAGTCAAGATGCGTCAGTTATTTTTCTACAGTTCCTAACTTTTGGCAGAAGTGATTTGCAACGGCAGGAGAAAATGTTTGCTTTGTGACTGGGTCAGTAATTTTTCTGCTACGGCTATGGTCATAACCGTGTCGTCTGTAAAAGTACTTCCGGCAGGGAACAGCGGGAAGTCTACGGTTTTTACGTTGTGGAGTTCATAGGTGGAGCCGATAATATCGCCGAATACCGCACCATACATTCTAAGATTCTCCTTATTCTAGTTTACAAAAATCTTTACACTAAAGAACTGCCGCTTTTGACTTAAAACCGCTTAATCTTCTTTGTTGTATTTTTCTCAAATTCTGTCTCACGCATTTTTAGTTTAAACACCCTCTTATAAAGCGGCGCTGTTTTATTGTATGCGTCAATAACATTTTGCAACTCACTTTGTATATCTTTCATTTTCTTTTTGCCTGCATACTCGTAATCTGGGAAAATTTCCGCCTCAATCGCACCATCGCTCTCGCGCACTAATACCTCTTGCACAAGACGATTCTCACCAAGCTTATTCTCAATTTCCTCCGGCGATACATTCTCGCCATTTGGTGTAATAATCAAATTCTTTTTGCGTCCAGTAAGAAAAACATAGCCGTCCTCATCCACATATCCCAGATCACCTGTCTTTAGCCAACCATCAGAAAGCGTCTCCTCCGTCTCCTTAGGCATTTTGTAATAGCCTTGCATAACGCTCGAACCCTTCACCCAGAGTTCTTCATCCACCACTTTTGCCTCACAGTTAGGCATCAACTTTCCAACAGATCCCTCCTTCATAAACGTTCCGTAATTTGTACTAATTACTGGTGAACACTCTGTCATGCCATAACCTTGCCAAATTGTAATACCATATTTTTTAAACATCTCCAAATAAGATGGATTGAGATATGCACCACCACTACACACTGTATGAAACTGTTTCCCAAACACTTTTGCCTTGACAAGCGGTGCTGGAATCCATGACGCCTCCTCAAGTTTCTTTGCAAGTGTCTCAATCATTAACGGAACCATCAAAATCATATTTGGCTCAAAGAGCTTAATATTCTTTGCCACACGCAGTAACGAATCATTGATGCAAATAATGGCACCAATTGAAATTCCCTTTAAAATATCCATGCTAAGACAGTAAGCGTGATGAATTGGAAGTACGGACATAATCACAATTCCAGATTCCAACCCCATATCCAAACAGGTTGCATTCTCCGCCAAGTTTCTATGCGTGAGCATTACCCCCTTACTCTTTCCAGTAGTGCCAGATGTAAACATAATTGTCGCAAGGTCTTCTGGATTTGGCATGTAATCAAAGCCAGCACTCTGTTCTTCAATCAAATTCCACAAGGACAAACCATTTTCAATTCCCTGTGGCTCGCCCATACAAATGATACGTTTTAATCCTTCGCAGCGCTGTTCTGCCAATTGTGCCACACCAGATTTTGTCTCGTCATAAACAAGTGTTGTCACGTCTGCGCGATCAATCAACTCGCACAAATCTTCATCAGGCAGATTCGCATCAAGCGGCACCGCAACACTTCCGCTACCCACAACGCCAAAATATGTGACTACCCACGAGTAAGACGTTGGCCCAATAACTGCAATATGTTTTCCTTGTTCCCCGAGAGCAGCCAACGCAGCCGAAAAACATTCGGTATCATTCTTTAACTGCGTGTAGGTCTTTGTAGCAACTTTCACTTCTTTTTTGCCGTTGTCCTCACTATTCTTCACCTTGTAGCGAAATGCATCTTGCTCACTAAAATTCCGCTCGGCAGCCACCAACAGCTCCCGTATTGTATGATAAATCTCACTCATATCTTTGACCATGCCCTTCTATGTGTTTCTAGGAATTTCCAATGTTATACCCCTGACATTCCATCGTTTCCCCTTTAATCTTCCACTATCTTCCGCGCCAACCACCCATTGGCTCTAGTTAACATTTTTCTTGGGACTATTTGCCATCAAGTAGTAAATAGTCCTCTTCCCTACTCACCGTATGCCTTATGCACCGCCTTAATGGCATATTTTCTCTGCCTTACTTTACAGCTTTTCCAAATAATCCACTGCCTCCTGAACAGTGCGAATATCCGCAGCTTCTTCAGGATTAATTTCGATATCAAGCTCTTCCTCCACCTCGCCGAGCATACTCATAAAATCGAACGAACTAAAACCTAAATCTTCCATAAAACGAGACTCTGGCTTTATATCCTCCTTCTTTACCTCGACATAATTTGTAATGATATCTGCCAATTTTTCAAACATTGCAATTCCTGCCTTTCCTTCTAATAGACTCTCAAAGTCTTTTTGTACCCGATACTATCCACTGCCAACAAAAAGAGAACCATTATAATTTTAAATTAATTTTATTACAGCGCCAATCTTAAGATTTGGATTCTCGATACCCTTAAACATAATCTTACACATATAGTAATAGAACAGCTCAAGTGCCTCTCTGCTGTATGCTTTTACTTGATGTTCAAAACTAAAATCCAAACCATTATCCTCTGGTCTGTGCATCACGGTCAGATAGAGACCATCCGCATAGTACCCATTGCCATACCGCTTTGTCTTGTAGCGAATATCACCCAAATCAACCAGACCTTTCTCGCGCAATGTTGCCGGCTGATATGTGAGCGCCACCGTCTCATAACCCATGCCCAGTGGTGTTTTATAAACCTCTTTCTTGTAATTCATACACTCCACAGGATCAAAGTTCACATAGCGGAAAATTTCATTCTGCTTGTCCCTAATTTCCAGAATACCCTCCATAAAAGTCTTGTCTTCAGAAATAATCGTTCGGAATGGAAAACTATGAATACGCGTCCCACCAGATTTCTTTTCAAGCAAAGTTGCTCTGCGGGCGTACGCAACCATCATAGATATATCATCGCAGCTATTCATTTTTTGCAGATAGGTACGGATTCCCATAATGAGCAGACATTGCAAGGAAATATGCTGTTGTTCACAGAATTTCATCAAACGAGCTGTTGGCTCTCCTTCCAAATGAAAAATATCAATGTCTGCCACAAAGCTGTCAGAACCTGTTGGTGCTGCTCTAAGATTAGGATTATTCATTTTGTGTCTCGCATCATCCAGTCTTTTCCTTCCGTCAATTCCATTGTAAATAGGTTCTGGCGCCTCAAACATTTTATGAAAATATTCTCTGTCTCTTGTCTGCGCTTTGCTGCCAGCCTCATAGGCAAAATCCTTTTCAATCTGTTCAATATAAGAACGCGTGTCAGCCGGATAGGGCACATTCTCGAAATTTGCGTTGCAGTACAACTCAATAACATCCTTCATAAAGCCAATCAAGGACTGCGCATCCAAAAATCTGTGATCGCCCACAATAAACATACCCTCAAAATTGTCCGGTGTCTTGATAATGACAATCTTATTCATTGGCTCGTCCTGACCAAAAGGAACGCGCGTCCACGCTGTCATCTCCGCGTCCGCTTCCTCCATAGTCTTATCTGTGAAATCCACAAACTCAATTTCACGCTCCTCTTTATCCACAATGTATTGATACCATGTCTTCTCTTTCTCGTCATACACAAGTCTAGCGCGCATGGATTCGTTGCGCTCATATGCCTTGTAGATTGCCTTTCTAAGCTCATCAATATTCAACTCAAACTCAATGGTAAGGCTGCTGCCAACATTGAGAATCTCCTTGCCCGGGCAGTAATCCGCATAATAAAAATGGTACTTCTGCGCAGCCGTCAGCGGGTATGTCTTATATCCTTTTCTTGTCTTCATGATAATCTCCCTTTATTTCCAATTAATCCTGCACCGCCAATGAATCAAAAAACGCATCGAGTGCCTTCTCATAGTTCTCAGTGTCCTTATAGTAGCTCTCTGCATGTGCGGCACCTTCCACAATCAATTTTCGCTTTGGCGACGCGCAGCAATCATAAATCTCATCGCACATATGTGCCGGAACAAAGGTGTCATTTGAGCCATGAATAAACAAAATAGGAACCTTTGCATGTGCCACCTCGCGCTTTGCATTACACTCGTCCATGCCGTAGCCAGCAAGTTTTTTATTAATGGCATCCGCACCCGGAATCACTGGAAATGCAGGCAAATGATACATTGTATGCAGTACGTGTGTGAAGACTTCCTTGGGAGAGGTAAAACCGCAATCTGAAACAATTCCTTTCACTTGCGCAGGCAGGTCGAGTCCGCTCGCCATCAACACGGTTGCACCACCCATCGACGTCCCATGTAAAATAATCTCAACATCTTCCCCGAGTTCTTGCACCACCCAATTAATCCACATAAGTGCATCTTTTCTGTCCAGACAGCCAAAACCAATATACTCACCCTCGCTCGTGCCGTGTGCTCTTGCATCTGGAAGCAGCATCGCATATCCCTTTTTGAGATAATAATCCGACAATCCAATGTAATCGGACATTCCCTGACTTGTATATCCATGAAAACAGATTGCAACCTTTTTCCCGCCTTGTTTATCATTAATTGCCGGAAAATAAGTCGCATGAAGCTTCAATCCGTCAAACGATGTCTGCGTGACATCTCTATGGCTCTGCTCAAGCATAAACGCCTTTCTCTCCTGCATCATTGGTGCATACTGGCTCCAGTCTGTCCCAGACATTTTCATTGTCCGCTCCACCTTCGCATTGTTCCGCTTCATTGTCCGCCTATAAAAATAGGCAGTCTCTCCGATACCTGCGGCTGCAAGCACACCCGCACACGCTATCGCTTTTTTCATCATTCCCATTGTCTGCGCCTCCACACTGCATTAAATTACTTCATTACTTCTCCGCTTTCTTCTTTTCCTTAAGCGTTTCTTTTGCGGCTTCTTTCTCTGCCTTTTTTGTTTCTTTCTCAGCCTTCTTAGCCTCTTTTGCTTCCTTTTTGAGCTCTTTTTTCTTGCGCTGGATAATATCGTTTAACTTTAACGCCTTATCAATATTTCCCTCCACGCGGAGCTTCTGTGTTGTGAACGCCCACACAGGGTCCATCTCACCATCTGCAATTTTACGAAATATTTCCGGTGTGCTGATGAACATTGCATCTCGATCATAATACTCATATGGTTCTACATAGAGCACACCATCTTTAACCTCCACATAGAACGCTCCACCTGCTTCTTCGTCCTCAATATTAAACTGATATGCCAGATGCTCATGAATATCGCTCACATCTGCTCCCATAAATTTTCCCTTAACCTCATAAAAAAAATCTGCGTATGTCATATCTTTCCTCCATTAAATAAAAAATTGAAACTTGAAATGAAACTGAAGCGAACTGCGGCTGAGTAAACAAGTTTTTTATTCGACACATTTCGACCATCAGTCGACTTTAATTTCTTCTATCCTACCATATTTTTCGACCATCGGTCAAGTATATTTTCTCCAAATTTTCTCCCTGATTTTCGTATCTTTTTATAACATTTTTTTCATTGTTCCCAAAAAATAATTGTGATATACTTGTCTTGATTATACGCACAGCCAATGAAATTTAACCTAAAAAAGAAAGGTGGCATTCTTTATGCCCGACACAAAAAAAAGCGAGAAAAAATATAACCTAATATTGGACGCACTCCAACAGTTACTAGAAGAAAAGAAAATACAGAATATCTCTGTCAGCGAGATTGCACAAAAGGCAGGTATTGGAAAAGGAAGTATCTATTACTATTTTCCATCCAAGGAAGCAATCCTAGATGCCTTGATAGAGCGCAGCTACGAAAAACCGCTCCTCACTGCCAAAAACCTTGCCGCGCAGACAGAGATTTCCCCCTTTGCGCGCATGGCAATGCTGTTTCAGGCATGTCAAAATTCCTCTACAGCCTTTGTCAAGCAAAACGATAATTCCACAGACAACGCAAGCGCACAAGATCTTGCTTTTCTACATCAGAAATACCTGTCACATGTTGTGACAGAATTAAAGCCTGACCTGACAGAAATTATTAAACAAGGCATTAAACAAGGCGAGATTCATTTTGATAATCCCGCTGCACTTGCAGAGATTGCGTTGATCGTAATCGCTGTCAAGCTGGACAATTCCTTAATTCCATCCACACCCAAAGAAACCATGGAAACCTTACAGGGACTTATTTCCTTACTGGAAAAAGGAACAGATGTTTCTCCTGGAACGCTCAACTATCTGTCTCTAATGCCTTAAGACCACGCTGGGCACGAGTAGCTTTAGCTGTATAATTCCTCTGGGTGCCCATGTGCAATCGAGTAGAGAAGTCCCATCTTCCCTACTCGCCGCGCGATTCGTGCGCCGCCTTAACGGCATATTTCCTCTGCACGGGTCTGTGCATAAAAAATCGAGTAGGAAAATCTCACCTCCCCTACTCGATTAAAATATTTTAATTGTTACACTTCCACAATCCATCCTGCAGGCGCATCAATACGTCCCATCTGGATACCTGTCAATGTATCATAAAGTTTTTTGGTAATCGGTCCCATCTCATCCATACCAGACGGCAGACAAATTTCCTCCTCTTTATTTACAATCTTTCCAACAGGAGAAATTACCGCGGCAGTTCCACACAGTCCACACTCTGCAAAATCTTTCACTTCATTAAAGAACACTTCCCGTTCCTCTACTTCCAGACCAAGATATTCCTTCGCAACCACCATCAAAGAACGCCGTGTGATAGAAGGAAGAATACTACTTGACTTCGGTGTGACAACCTTATTATCCTTTGTTACAAAGAGGAAGTTTGCACCGCCTGTCTCCTCAACTTTGGTGCGCGTTGCTGGGTCAAGATACATATTTTCATCAAATCCGTCCTTATGTGCAGTGACTATTGCATGTAGACTCATCGCATAATTTAGGCCAGCTTTAATATGCCCTGTTCCATTTGGCGCCGCTCTATCAAAATCACTGACTCTAATTGTTAATGGTTTCGCGCCACCTTTAAAATAAGGTCCCACTGGAGTTGTAAAGATTCGGAACTGGTATTCGTCTGCTGGTTTTACCCCAATCACAGGATTTGTACCAAACATGTATGGTCTTACATAGAGCGTAGCACCAGAACCGTAAGGAGGCACATAAGCCTCATTTGCTCTGACTACCTGTTTGACAGCCTCCACAAAACGCCCTTCTGGAAGTGACGGCATCTCAAGGCGCACACAACTGTCATGCATACGCTGTTCATTTAAATCCGGTCGAAACACAACAATTTTTCCATCTTGTGTCGTATATGCCTTCAACCCCTCAAAACAGGTCTGTGCATACTGCAAAACTCCAGCACACTCATTTAGAACAATATTGGCCTCCTCTGTAAGACCGCCCTTGTCCCATGCACCATTTTTAAAATTTGTTACATACCTTTTCTCGGTCTGTCTGTAGCCAAAGCCAAGGCCGGACCAATCCAAATCTTTTTTCTCCATTTTCACGTCCTCCTCCTGTTCATAGAAATAATACTCAGAATCTTTTGTATTCCTTAATTTTTTATTATTATACGATAAAATACAAAAGTCAACATTTCCGTTCATATTTCTGAAAATAATACGTGAGGTCAAAATAAGTCTGCTCCTCGCTCTCCTGGGTCATCTCCCAATCCAACAACCTGTCAAGCCGCGGAAAATGCACATCCGCCTGATAGGAATAATCTATTTTTGTAATGTAGGCTGTGTCACAGTAAGGGAGGAGCTGTTCATACACGCTCGCTCCCCCTGCCACATAAACTTCTTTGTTATCATATTTTTTTAGCTCTTCCAAAAGCTTTTCCATAGAATGGACGACAAAGGCATCTTTTACCTGATACTGTTTATCCCGCGACAGAATGATATTCACACGATTTTTTAGCGGCTGTTTCTGCGGAAAAGTCTCCAAAGTTTTTCTGCCAATCACGATTACGCTCCCCTCTGTCATCTCCCGAAACTGCTTCTGGTCCCTTGGAATGCGCACCAACAAACTGTTTTGGCACCCGATTGCCCAATTGTTATCCACAGCCGCTATTACATTCATACCATTTCTCCTTCAATCGTTCTATTCATATTTATCCGCAAGGGAATTAATCTGGTCTGCAAATCTTGCCAGCTCCTTGTTGGGTCTACTTTCATTTTTGTAAATAACGGCAATCAACCGCTGTCCAGCAGCCAACAGTCTTGCAAATACATCAGATATACTGCGCAGACGTTTCTTGACTGCAACAGGTGAAGCCTCAAACTCAACAGCTCCCGTAAGAAGGTCAATACGTGTGCCTGAATACGGTGCATATGCATCCTGCCCATGCTCTGTTCGCAGACAATCCGCAAACAGACTGCAAGCAGTGTCCTCTCCATGCACAATAAATACCTTGTCTGGCTTCTTCTCAAAAGCATTTACCCACTCTATCAGACCACCCTTATCCGCATGGCCACTAAGCCCTGGCAATTGTGTTATCTTGGCGCGAACTTCCACTGCCTCACCAAAGAGTTTTACCTCATCTGCACCTTCTATTAAAATACGCCCCAGTGTCCCTGCAGCCTGATATCCCACAAAAAGAATCGTGCATTCCGGCCTCCAGAGGTTGTGTTTGAGATGATGTCGGATTCGTCCTGCCTCACACATACCGCTTGCAGAAATAATCACTTTCGGCGTCATATCAAAGTTAATCTCTTTCGATTCTTCGCTGGTAATAGCAAGTTTCAATCCTGGAAAATTTAATGGATTGATGCCTTTGTTCACCAGCTCCATTGCTTCCTCATCAAAACAAGTATATATATTTTTCTGAAATACCCCTGTCGCCTCCACAGCAAGCGGACTATCTACATACACTTCAAAGCGCGGAAAATTCGGTATCATATTATCTGCCTTTATCTTCCTTAGAAAATACAAAATTTCCTGCGTCCTGCCCACCGCAAACGAAGGAATGACAACATTGCCCCCCTTCGCAAAAGTTCGATTAATTACCTCAGCGAGGTCAGAGACATACCCTTCCTTTTGTTTGGGGTGATACCGGTCTCCATAAGTTGCTTCCATAACAACATAATCTGCCTCTTTTGTATAAATCGGATCTTTGATAAGCGGTTGATTTTTATTTCCAATATCCCCCGAGAAAACAATTTTCTTTGTCACACCATTCTCCGTCAGCCAAACCTCAATGCTGGCAGATCCAAGCAGATGCCCCACATCTGTAAACCGAATGCGAATACCATCACTAATCTCAACATCTTTGTTATATGCACATGGAATAATGCTTTTAATCACACCGTCAGCATCCTCCATAGTGTAGGCTGGCTCAACAATCTCAAGTCCAGAATGCCGCTTTGCCTTTCTGTTCTTCCACTCTGCCTCCTGCATCTGGATATGCGCACAGTCCCGCAACATAATCGAACACAAATCCGCAGATGCCTCTGTTGTAAATACCTGCCCACGAAAGCCTCTCGCATACAGCAATGGCAAATTTCCTGAGTGATCTACATGTGCATGTGTCAGAAACACATAGTCAATCTGTGCCTCATCGACAGGCAGCTCACAGCACTCAAAGGGATTCGAGCCTTGCTGCATACCACAATCCACAAGAATATTCTTCCCGCACGCCTGCATGAAATGACAACTTCCTGTTACCTGATGGTCCGCTCCTACAAAGGTAAGTTTCATACAAATTCCTCCTTTATGTTCTTTCTTCAAACTATTATTATTGTTAGTTTAACATATTTTAAACCGTTTGAAATAATGTGGTCGCAATCCCATTCGTTTTAGATGATGGGTTAAGACCACAAAACTAGCGGTTTCCACAATCTATATTTTCTGTTATAATTTACCCATACACGAACATTGATAACTGTATAATATGAGGTTATGCCAAGAAATTTATGCAAAAACCAAGCTTCTTTCGGCACGTAAAATATACAAGGTACGGTAGTTCACAACAAGAATCCAAATTCAGAACATATTTTGGGATTTCTTTCTCAAATAAAGTGTAATTTTCCTACTCAAGATGCTGTCTTACAAATTTCTTGATGGCATCATAGCTTTCTTGGCTTAGTATGTGCTCTATTTTGCACGCATCTTCAACAGCGATCTCTGCAGGAACGCCCAACTCTATCAGCCAGCCAGAAATAAATTCATGCCGCTCATACACCATCTGCGCAATCCTGCTGCCAGAATCCGTAAGATAGATAAAACCAGCGTCTGTGACGGTTATATGATTTTTTTCTCGCAGATTTTTCATCGCGATGCTCACACTTGATTTCTTAAAGCCAAGTTCATTCGCAATATCAACCGAACGCACAACAGGAAGCCTTTTGCTCAATATCAATATTGTTTCCAGATAATTTTCAGCAGATTCGTTCTCTATCATTTCTCTCTCCCATTTCGTCAGAAAACATTAACAATTGCTTATAATTATTGCCAAGTATACCACACATTTCACTAAATATCAACTCTTCCCGACAGCCTTGATCAAATGTAAAAAACAAATTGTTACTTTTCACACTGACACCATGCACTTGCTGCATGGTGTCGGAGCCAGCGCCAAAATGCCTGCTTTGTGGCATTTTGTGTGCATCAATTGTCACAATTCACACCAACCATCATAAATAGATACGAAATCTGGCATAGGAGTGAATTATAACAACAAATTTTTCTCAGGCTTAAAACTTTGCAAACAGCAAGATATGGAAAATCCCTTTTTCACAGTAACAGCCAATATTCCCGCCAATCTTATCTGAAAATGCCTGTACACTCTGCATTCCCAAACCATGTCCTTCCCCTGCCTGACTCTTTGGAAGGCCCGTCGTCGCATCAAGCATAATTTCTTTTTCATATGCATTTTGAACATGAATCAACACATGTTTCTCATCACACTCAATCTTTGTTTCCACACATTTCTCCTCTGTCTGCAATCCACTCACACAGCGAACCGCATTCTCAATCAAATTGGCAATCACTGCAGCAAACTCATAGTTATTAAATGGAAGTTCTCGCGGCACAGCCGCTTCAAGCTGCACAGACACACCATACTGTCGCGCTCGCTCCATCATGTGAGAGATAATAGAATTTGCCATGAGATTTTCACAGTACTTCACTATTTTGTTCTCATCAGAGACCACCTTAATATGTGCTGTCACATTCCGAATCTCATCGTAAGCTTGCTGATTCAACAAAGCATCAATCATACCAGAATAATAGCGCATATCATGGCGCAATATCTTCAAATTGCGCTCTGACTGTTCTACCAAACTGTACTGTGCTTCCAACCCTTTAATATAGGATTCAAAAAATATATTTTTCCAATAAATCCCTGTCCGCTCTGACTCGCTTTCCAGATATCGCAGCACAACCACATAAGAGACAAACATTGTGATAAGAAATGTTAAAACCGCTGGAATATTCTGTGGATTTTCTTCAAGTTTGACTGGGAAAAATGCCAGTGTGCAAAAACCACAATAAAAAAACACGGGTATCAGGCACAACTCCCACCAGCTTTTCCCTGACTCCCGCTCCTGAAATCGAAACCAAATTGCTCTGATTCGAACATACAATACAAATAAAATAGCAATATGAATCACTATGCTTCCCGCCATAGAAATCACCATATTTTCCGTCCAAATATACAAGATTATCGCCATGACACTCCCTGCAATAACATAGTTGGAAGCGCTAAGTCCTATGAATAAAAGCTTACTGTCGCGATGTTTTGCAATATATACCCCTGTAAACTGTGTCACACAAATCTGAAAAATTGTCACCAGCAGATAACACAACTGACTGTCTGGAAAAAAATTCAGCTTTAGAACGTCAGTTGTAGTCAGAATCAAAAAGGAAGCGATACACACCCCCACCGTTTTCTTTTTAGAATACCGATGCACAATAAACAGGTACATAAACAGCATCAAAAAGACATGGCTAGTCGTGTATAAAATATTTTTGTAGTTCACATCTTTTGTCCTCCCCTATCGATAACATGCAGAAAGAAATTGCAGATAGGTTCGTTTTACATCCGCAGCTCTGGTTTTACTGATAGGAATCCTTTTCCCGCTCTCCATCACAATTTCATTCTGTTCTAATTTCTTTACATGTTTCATGTTAATCAGGAAGGATTTATGTACCTGTAAGAAACTTTTGTCTCCTGCAATTTCTCGAATTTCCTCATCAAACGATTTTCTGATAAAAATACTTCTAATATTTCCGCCATCATCTAAACAGACATTCAATGTTCGTGAGTAGTTCTCAATATATTCTATTCGAGAATAGGACACCGAAAGGGTGCCTTCCTTTGTTTTTATCAAAAACAAATGTTCTTTACATGTTCTGATACAGGAGCACGCAAAATTCATGGCCTCAAAAAAATTTTCCTCACTGACTGGCTTTAATAAATATCGGGCCGCGTGAACCCCATAAGCCTCCATTGCATAATCATCCGACGAAGTAATATATATAATTACACCGTCACCATCGGCTTTGCGAATCAGACTGCCAATATCAAGTCCTGACCTGTCAGACATAATCATATCCAATATGTAAATATCTGCCTGTCTCCCCGCCAAAATCTTGTTGTATAAAACAGTGGCATCCAGATATTTTTCAACTGAAAATATAGCGTCCGAGGACGATTCCTTGTACTGTTCTAGCAGCGTTGCTATTGTCTGTAAATCGTCAATACAATCATCGCAAACCACTACCCTCATAAGTATACGCCTTACTTTCCTTTATGCAAAATATATTGTGTTTCATTTTTACTTAAATTTATGAAAAATTATTCCAACTGCGTCGGTTAAATTATCCAAAGATGTTTCAACCAGCTCTCTTGTTGGAAATAAGGGATTTATAAATATATTATAATACCAGTGATGGAGCCGTATAAACTCGAGTTCCTAACTCACTATTTAACATATACAAACTACGTGCATCCTCTCCAAAAAGTTCCATTTTGGTAATCTGATCCATAGAATTTTTTTCTTCTTCTCCTTGCTCCTTGACAAACCAGTCCAGAAACTGCGTCGTGCGAAAATCCTTTGCTTCCTGCGCTGCATCATAGATTGTGTTGATCAGTGATGTCACATAGCGCTCATGGGCAAGACCCACTTTAAGCGGATCTACCAATGTCTCAAAAACTGCATCCGGCTTTGCTATCGCCTCAAGCGTAACTTGCTGATCATTGTTTTGCAGATATCGATACATCAGCATTGCGTGATCTTGTTCTTCCTTTGCCTGCACCTCATACCAGTTTGCAAACCCATCCAGTCCTTTTTTCGTATAAAAATTTGCTATATCAAGATACAGATACGCAGAGTAAAACTCTTTGTTAATCTGTTCATTTAATAACGCTGCCACTTTCTCATTCATTTTTTCTCCTCCTCAATTTAAGAATGCTATCAGCATATTACCTTGTCTATTATCAACCATAACCCAGCACCTGTCAAGCCCGCTTTTTGTATTAAGGAAGCATATTGCTTTTCACGGGTCAGGAACGCGCATAAACTATGTATTCCGTGAGAACACAATTTAGAAATTCCTTATACAGGTATTATCTGAATTTTTTCCAATTTTCCGTCTTTATCCAAACCATGCATATGACATCCTTCCCTGCGAAAACAATCGATATACGCCCACACTTCTTGACTGATTCGTTCTCCGGGATAGATCACTGGAATCCCTGGCGGATACGGTGCGATCATCTGACCAGATATCAAACCGACTGCATCTTGCCAGCGAACGGATATCTTGCTGGAAAAATAAGCACTCCGCGGTGTCATAACTTGCTCAGGAAGTGGCGGAAATGGCGGATATACAGTTTCGCTTTGCAAAACTGCATGTCCTATATATGCTCTGCTAATTTCTGAACATGCTGCAATCAGTCTGTCCAAATCCTGCATTTCATTTGCATAAGTGACAATCGCAAGCACATTTTCCTGGTCCGCTAGTTCCATATTGACTGCATATTTTTCATAGAGAATCTGTTCTAATGCATACCCCGTCAATCCAATCTCACGCGCAGAGAACACAAGGCGCGTGCTGTCAAACCGCTCACCCTTCATGCAGCGAAATCCCGCAATTTCTGCAATCCTTTTTCTTGCATATGCAGCGAGAAATAATGCTTTCTCCATCATTTCTGTTCCATGTAGCGCAAGCTCATACCGCGCACAGTCAAGGGAAATCATCAGAATATAGCTTGGACTTGTGCTCTGCACCAACTGTAAATTCTGTGTGATCCGTTCCAGTACCGCGCCGCCTACACCGTGATATTTACTGTGCAGCACAGAACTCTGTGTCAGGGCCCCTGTCACCTTATGCATACTCTGTACACACAAATCTGCTCCCGCCTCAAGTGCCCCCATAGGCAATTCTTTATGAAAATAAAGATGCCCTCCATGCGCCTCATCCACCAGCAAAAGAGCACCATATGCATGACAGACTTTCGCTATCGCTGCCAAGTCGGAGCACACCCCATAATAACTTGGATTCACCATAAAAAGCGCCTTGCAGCCAGGATTTTCAGCAAATCCTTTTCTGACAGACGCCTCTGTAATCTCGCCTTGTATCCCCCACTCGCAAAGTACCTCTGGCATTAAATATACAGGTTCTGCCCCGGATAAAATCAGTCCCATCATCGCAGACTTATGGGCATTTCTGGCAACCAGAATCTTCTCTCCCGCAAGCGCTGCACTGAGAATCATTGCCTCATTTCCACAGGTACTCCCATTTACAAGAAAAAAACTTTGGTCCGCTCCATAGAGTGCAGCAAGCAGTTTCTGGGCCGCATCAATCGCTCCTGCAGGACAGTGCAAGTCGTCGGTGAGGGGGGTTTCTGTCACATCATAGGAAAAAATTTTCTCTCCAACCTTGTCCGTCCAGCGCGGGCTGACTCCCCTTTCCAACCGATGCCCAGGTACTCTGAAATATGCTGGTCGTCTATCAATAAACTCGGTGACTGCCTCCAGAAGCGGTGCTCTGTCCTGTTCCATTCCTTCTTATTCCCTTTCTATCAATTTTATGTTATAATATTTTTCTACAATTCCTTAGGAACTGTTAAGAAATAACTTTTGAATGGTTCCTTGGAATTAAAAAACAATCTTGGAGGTATTTAATATATGTCTTACATCTATGAAACCCACCTACATACAACGGCTGCCAGTGCATGTGCTAAAAGTGCAGGTTCCGAATATATTTCTTTCTACAAGAATCTCGGGTATGATGGTATAATTGTCACAGACCATTTTTTTAATGGCAACTGTTGTGTTCCTGAAAATCTGCCGTGGGAGGAGCGCGTGGATATTTTTTGCAGTGGTTATGAGAACGCCAAAGCAGAAGGAGACCGACAAGGACTCAAAGTATTTTTCGCATGGGAATGTCGTTTTTACGGTGATGAATTTCTTATCTACGGACTTGACAAAAAATGGCTAAAGGACCACCCTGAAATGATAACATGGGACCACATCACACACTACCAAAAAATCAAAGCTGATGGTGGACTTGTCGTACAAGCACATCCCTTTCGAGAAAGAGGATATCTGTCTGAAGTTTATGTGCACCCGCATCAATGTGATGCTTTTGAAGTGGCAAATTGTGGAAATCCCCATGAGCAGGACCGTCTTGCATACCGTTATGCCAAGGAGCATCACATCACCATGACTGCTGGTTCCGATATCCATCATGTTGGCAGAACAGACAATGGCTACATTTATGGCATGGAGTTTGACACCCCCTTGGATTCCATCACGGATTATGTAACACGAATCAAACGTGAAAGTGGCTTCTCACTCCATGTTCCGCCAGAGCACCTTGCATGGAAAGAAGGTACTACAAACCATCTGCCTGTCTATATTTTTGACAAAAATAATACTCCCATTCCTACGGACAGCGTTGCAAGTATCTTTTCAACTTTTTAGGCGTCCCCATGTGCTTCTGGAAAACAGGATTAAAATTGGGAAAATCTCAAGTCTGCCTGCAAGCATATCCATAATCAACACCAGTTTTGACAGCCAGCTAAAATCTCCAAAATTGCAGGTAGGCCCCACCGCCTCAAGCCCTGGACCAATATTATTAAAACACGATAGTACTGCTGTAATATTTGTCGTAATCGAAAATTGGTCGATTGACACCAAGATAAAACTGACAAATAAAATAATAACATAAGCAGTAAGATACGCATTGGTATTCTCAAGTACTTTCTCATCAATCATATGATTATTGATTCTCACAACCTGTACTTTCTGCGGTAAGATTGCACGCCGCAGATTTCTGCGAAGGCTTCTAACTACAATTAAAACCCGCGCACACTTAAATCCGCCCCCCGTGCTTCCCGCACTTGCACCGATTACCATCAATCCCAATATAATTGCCTTGGAAAAACTGGGCCACAAATCAAAATCTGTCGTCGCAAACCCAGTAGTTGTCACAATACTTGCCACTTGAAAAGCTGCATGGCGTACAGTCTCTTCCAGAGTGCCATAAAATCCTCTGACATTGAGGGTGATTAACACAATACTACCAAGCACAATTCCTAAGTAAAGACGCAGTTCCTCATCTTTAAACACACTGTAAAACTGGCGCAGCAAAAGCATATAATAACAGCTAAAATTTACACCAAACAGCAACATAAAAACAGTACATACATTCTGAATATACGGACTGTAACTGGCAATACTATCATTTTTAATTCCGAATCCTCCCGTTCCCGCTGTACCAAATGCCGTACATACAGAATCAAACAAAGGCATACCACCCGCAAGCAAAAAAATGATATTTACAATCGTGAGCATCATATAAATCAGATATAGTATCTCCGCTGTCTTTTTCATCTTTGGAACTAATTTTCCCACTTGCGGTCCTGGGCTTTCTGCCCTTAAAAGATGCATTGTAAACCCTTTACTGCTCTCTCCAAAGGCCCCTACCGCCAACACAAAGACAAGCACTCCCATTCCGCCCAGCCAATGAGTGAAACTTCTCCAATAGAGGATTCCTTTGGAAAGTATCTCCACCTCTGGCAGAATCGACGCGCCTGTTGTGGTAAATCCAGAAACCGTCTCAAACAGCGCATCCAAATACGAAGGAATTTCCCTAGAGATATAAAATGGCAAAGAGCCAAGTAAACTCATCACAATCCAGCTCACACCGACACACACCAACCCCTCTCTTGCCCGAAATCCTTTCTTACTCCCCTTACACAGTATACTTAAGAGCAGCGCCAAAACCAAAATAATACCAAAACTGGCAGCAAAACCAATTGCTGCCATCCTTTCTTTTTGAGCTAGGCTAATTGCCAGCGGGACCGTCATAAAGACTGCTTCCACCAACAGAATATGCCCTATAAATCTGCCCATCATTTTATAATTCATGACTGCATATCCTCCCTTTTACTAACAAAGATGCTCAAAGTCAGCTCTCAAAGATTTCATTCAACTGATAGATAACCCTGTCAGCGATTGTCACAATTATGACTGTATCCCCCCGCACAAAGCTGGAATCACCATTGGGAATCTCAAGCTGTGCGCCATGCATAATACACACTACCAGCACATTCTTCTTAATCCGAAGTTTCTTGAGCGGTTCCCCACAGTGAAGTGTATTCTGGTCCACGATAAATTCCACTGCTTCCGCCTGCCCGTCCGCAATCGTATATACCGTAAGCGCTGCTCCTGTCTGATTTTTCATAGCACGTACATACTGCACTATTGTATTACAGCTTAACTCTTTTGGACTGATAATACTGCCTAGCGGAAGTGCATCCAGTATGGTATTGTTCTCAAGTCTTCCAAGCTTTGTAATAATCTGTGGAACCTTACAACTGCTTCCATACAAAGAGATAATAATATTCATCTCATCCACACCTGTAAGAGTTACTAAGGCATCACAGTCAGATATTCCTTCATTGTCCAGTAAAAATTCCTTTGTGGCATCTCCATGAATCACGGAAGCTTTCGGAAGTGCATCGGAAAGCTGGACGCACTTGTTATAATTCTGCTCTACAATCTGAACACTCACACCATTTTTAATAAGCATATGTGCTAGATAATAGCTTACACGTCCTCCTCCACACAGAATAACACGTTTCGCCTTATGTGTAATAATTCCCAGATTTTTTAGAAGTGTTGTCAGTACATTGGTTGGCGCCGTCACAAAAATACGATCTCCCGCCAGCAGCACAAAATCTCCACCTGGTGTAACTGCTTTGCCATTTCTAATCACGGCACACACCAAAATTTTACACTTTACGATATTATACAAATCATTTAACGCTGTATTACAAAGTTTATGTCCAGCCTCCACACGAAGCTCTACAATCTCCACTCGCCCCTTTGCAAAAGTATCCCGCTTTAAGAATCCAGGATACTTTAGCAGTCGTTCAATTTCAACAGCAGCCTGCCGTTCTGGATTAATCATCATGGAGAGCGCAAAAAGACTGCGCATCTTATAAATTTGGTCTGTATACTCTGGATTTCTGATGCGGGCAATTGTATGAATGTCAGGATTCATCCCATGTGCTGTCATGCAGCAAAGTAAATTGATTTCATCTGCGTTTGTCACTGCAATCAGTAAATCCGCGTCCTTAATTCCAGCTCTCTCCAATATTTCCATCGATGCGCAGTTCCCCTGTACTGTTATAATATCATACCGTTCCTCTGTGGATTCCAGCACTTTCAGGTCAGCATCAATTAAGGTGAGATCATAGCCCTCCGCAGAGAGCTGTTTTGTCAGCATCGCACCTACTTTGCCATCCCCTGCAATTACTATTTTCACGTCATTCGTTCCTCCTATTTCAGTTCGCATTCTCGGCAACTCCGAAAGACCATCGATTTATGGTCAACATGCATTATACTTCCATGTACATTATATCACCTCTATATAAAAAGGCAATAAGAAAAGGCAGATGAATCATCTGCCTCTCTGTATTTCTGTTACTGTTCACTCCGTTCCAGTAACAGGTAAAAATCCATGCAAAATTTGCTTCGCAAATAGATTTTTACTTGCAGCCAGTACGTTTTCCCGCGGACTTAGCAGTAAATGCTAAGTCCTGTCTGAACAGTAACATAACATATTCCTCAATGTCTACATTTCTTCTTCTGTTTCTGCCTGCTCTGGATAAAGTTTTTCTTTTATCTTCTTAATCAGTTCTTCTATAGAAGAAGCCTCTACCTTCTCAGTCTCCTGCTTCTTCTCCTCAATTTTTTTAACCCGATCCTCCTCAGCCTTCTTCCGCTCAGCGCGCTTCTCATCCAGGCGCTCCTGCTGCTTCTTATCTGCCTTGTTACTGTTCTCCTGCATATCCTTGAGAAGTTTTACTGCATAAGAAACATTTCCGTCCTTGTCTAGCGTAATGCTGAAACTTTGAATCTTATCTGCGTCGTCACCAAGTTCTTCCTTGATTGTATCAAACTTCTCGCCTGCGCCGCTAAGAATACTCTCATACTTCTCTCTTGCCGCTGGATCTGTTGCCATCTTCTCAAGAAGTTCAGGGTTAATCAGCACACTGTAATCTTTATCAGAAAGACTTGCATAGTAATCCTGCTCTTCATCCGTAGACCACTCCGCCACGGCGATATCCATATTGCCATATTTCTCTCTGAGTTCTGCGAGCAAATCCTTCGCAGCATCGCTCAACTGAACACCTTCTTGGATACCATTGGAATCAAGTGCCTTGTACTCAGACGACTCTGTGCGTTTTGGTCTGCTGTACCCTGCCTTTACTTCACGTGTCTGTCCACTATACTCATATGTATCCCTGTCCACATTTGACTGTTTGTTATCCACATCTATCTTTTTTGTTGATACCTTTCTGTTTGCTCCTGTGACTGTCCCTGTAAAAGTTGCCTCATCCTTATTTGTTTGATTTGAAAAAATTCCTGTATTGTTCAAAAGTGAACTGTAATTGATTCCATTCATATTCATACCAGCCTTTCTTTAAATAATCTATTTTACACATAGGAAGTCCTTTCCCTATATTTCCAGTTATTCTTAATATCGGCATTTTTCCACCAAACTTTATAGCATTCATCCCATTTATTTACACCATTGCTTCCTGCCGCAGTCGAAGCAGTACCTTTTTCTCTAACCGACTAACTTGAACCTGGCTCATACCAAGGTCCCCCGCCACCTGCATCTGTGTTTTATTCTCAAAATATCGCAATTGAATCAAATTTTTCTCGCGCTCGTCAAGCGCACTGAGTAGCTTCTCCAACAACAGCCGATTTACGATTTCATCACTCTCACCCTCCTTTCCAAGCATGTCCACCAAAAGCATCTCATTTCCATCAGATGCATAGACTGTCTTATAGATTGACTCCACTTCGCGGCAGGCCTCAAGTGCTGTTATAATATCCTCCACAGCAATTCCAGAGTCCTCTGCAAGCTCCGATAATGTTGGCTCCCTGCCCATTTTTTTCCAAAATGCATCCCGAATCCAATCGATTCGCTTTCCGTTTTCCTTTACGCTTCTGCCAATCTTAATAATACCGTCATCCCGCAAAAACCTCCGAATTTCTCCCACAATCAAAGGCACTGCATATGTCGAAAAACACACTCCATAATCTATATCAAACTTTTCAATTGCTTTGACAAGTCCCATTGCGCCAATCTGAAACAAATCTTCTGTCTCGATTCCAACTCTGTTAACATAGCGTTTTATCACATGATGCACAAGCCCCATATTGTCCTTAAAAAGCTGTTCCTTCGCCTCCTTATCCCCTTTCTGTGCCCTGATAAAAAGTTCCTTCGCCTCCATATACTATTCCCTGCCACTTCTATTCCACACTGCTGCCTGAAGAATTGGTTTTGTTCCTACCATCTGTCGCTCCTTAAATCGTTTCCACATATGTACACAAGTTCCTTCTCCCGGGGCGCTTTCCACATCCAGTCCATCCATAAACGCCTCCATAAAAGAAAAACCCATTCCAGACCGTTCAGTAGGCGCACCCGTTGTAAAAAGCGGTTGCATTGCCTCTTTTACATCCGCTATACCCACTCCACGGTCTATGACATCAACTGAAAGTTTCCCGTCTGCGGAAAGGCTTGCACGCAAAACCACTTTTCCGCCATTTTCTTTGTAACCATGAATAATTGCATTGGTGACAGCCTCCGACACGGCTGTCTTCACGTCCTCAAGCTCGTCAATTGTCGGATCAATCCCTGCGAGAAACGCAGCTATCACGACCCTTGCCAACCTCTCATTCTCCGATATGGCATCAAATTCCATAGAGATTTGGTTCTTTAAAGTTTCCATATAAAATCCTTTTCCCTTCCTAAATTAGCAATCGCTTACGCCAGAATTTCTATAATCGCTGACATACCAGATGCTTTTAAAATCCTATTGATGCGTTCACTTGTGTTAATCGCGTACACCTTTCCACCAAAACAGGAAATTTTACGGTACCGTCCTATAATAATCCCAAGGCCAGAACTATCCATAAACGTTGTGTTTTCAAAATCAAACACTATATTTTTCACCTTGTCGTCTAAAATCAGCCTGTCCGCGCACTCTCGAATCCCCGCCGCGCCATGATGATCCACTTCCTGCGGCATCTTTATACACAAATAATTATCAATGATCGCATACTCATCCATATTCTGTTCCATTTATGCTCCTCCATTTCCCACATTTTTCTAATCATCTTCATTCATAATCGAATAGGGAATTTCCACTACTCGCCGGGCACCCGTCAGCTTTGCTGACATTTTTCCTTTGGGTGCCCGTATGCAATTGAGTAGGGAAGTCTCATCTTCCCTACTCGCGCGCCGGACGCGGGCAGCTTTCGCTGCATATTTCCTTTCCGCGTCCGTGTGCATAAAAAGAGGACGTACCCTACTGGTATGTCCTCTTTTGTATCTCTATAGCATGCTGTCATTCACCTTTAATTTCCTTTATGTAATTTTGTGATTTTCTTGCCTTCGCCGTATTTGGAAAAAGTTCCACCACCTGCTCGTATATCTCCACTGCCTTGTCCAGATTCCCCTTCTTGTTGTAAGAATTACCAAGATTATACAACGCCTCGCCGTTTGTTGGGTCATAGGAATACGCCCGCTCAAGGTTTTTGATCGCCGTGTCATAATCCTCTGACCGATATGCATCATAACCCACGTTATAACTATTTCTCGCTACAACTTTACTCACGTCCTCCCGCAGTGCTTCATACAGCGCCCTGTAACTCTCTGTGGCATCATTTTGCAGATACTCTGCATTAATTTGCTCTAAAGCCTCCGCAACCGCCATCTCATCCCCTGTCCCTTTCATGTTCATCAAGACCGCTTCTATCAATTGCGTATTGGCCATCAACTGTACTTTGTTTGCCTGAGCCTCTGTCAGACTGCTCGTCAGAGAATCTTTTTCCTGTGTCAATTCTTTAATCTGCGTTGTCAGTTCATCAATCTGTACAGTCCTTGCATCCAACTGTTCACTGACTGCCTTGTACTTTTCATTGACTTCTGTCTGAGCCTTCAGTATCTTTGACGGAAGTACCAAAAACCGTGCAATCGCCACACCAATCGCCACACCAATCAACATATTGATCACTGTCTGGAAAGCTGTCCTATCTTTCTTTCCAACTGGCTGAATCACAGTCTCATTGCCACTTTGGTACACCACAGCCTCTTTCTTTTTGCGCACGCGCTCCTCATCTGCTGGGGTCCTTTCTTCAACTTCTTTTAGATAGCGCAGCGTAATTGTATTGTTTGTATCTATACTGAGAGCTTTCTCAAGCTCCTTTTTAGCCTTATCCCACTCCTGCGTGTTCAGATACAAAAGTGCCAGCAACTGCCTTGCCTGCACAAATCGCGCATTCATTGAAACGACCTTCTTAAGCTGAATCACTGCCAAGTCAAGACTGCCCTGCTGACAGTAATTCAAAGCCATATTATATTTTTTAATTGTATGATTAAAGGAATCCAGTCTTCCCGGATTATTCTGTATCATATCTATGTAGTCACTCGCAATATTTTTCTCGTTTCGTACATTCTTGCTCATCACCCACTCGCTCAGCGCTGCAACAACCTCTCCGCGCTCAAAGTACACGAGTCCCAACAGATTTCTCGCATCAATATGATACTTATTTAATTTTAGACATTGACGCAAGCTTGACACCGCACCAGACAAATCCCTCACTTTCGCTTTGTCCAGCGCATCATTATAAAATCGGTTGGCGGCATACATAATTTTTTTGTATAGCGCCACATCTACACCACAACCTGTACAAAAATCTTTCTCAGACAATAGACATCCACAATTAAAGCAATACATACCAAGCTCCCCTACTCTTCCTCAGATTCCTTCGATTCCTTAACTAGTTTTACCAAAACATCCGCGAGGTCTGTCACATCTTGATTATATATTGCATCCTCCACATCCTCAATTTCCAGGCTAGGATGAAATTTCTTTAATTCTTCTTCAAAATCTATCATGATACCCCTCCAAACGTTGTCATGAATCACGCCCTCTTACTATTCTTAACAAAGATTTCCTCCACAATCCCTGCCAGATACAGCGAACCAACAATATATACCCTGCCTCCATCTTTTCCGACTGATAAACCAAATGCAACTGCATCCTCTATTTTTTCATAAGTATATATCTCCTGTGTATTTCCGCCGATATATCTGTCAAATATACTCCTCAACTCTGCCAGTTTCGCTCCACGCTCTCCTGGAATATGCGTAATCACAAAATCTGTAACCATAGGAAGCCCACAAAGCATCTCTATCATTTTATCATATTGTTTATCACTAACAACAGAAAAAATAAGCACACATCTTCTATCGAACTTATATTTCGTATGCGCAAAAATTGGCGCTTGCTTTAACGATTGCACAAACGCCGCAATCCCATCTTCATTGTGTGCACCATCAATATATACACCTGGCTGAACCTCTTCCATCCGACAAGCCCAGTGCATCTTTCTAATTCCATTTTTTATGGATTCTATAGTAATTTTCTCTAAGCCACAATCCCTCTTTAAAACTTCAGCGGCGCGAATTGCAACGGCTGCATTCTCGACCTGATAAACTGCTGCTGTATCCACACTCAGTCTACCATAATCATAATAACGACTGACAACAGAAAAATCAATGAATTTTTTCTGAATTTCATTTATTTTATAGTCCTTTTCCGACACTGCATGACATTCACAGCCAAGTTTTTGTGCTTTCTCACAAAGAACTGCTGAAGCCGGCTTTTTTCTGTCCGAAAATACGACAGGCACTCCCGATTTCAAAATTCCAGCCTTCTCGGCTGCAATCTTATCAATTGTATCTCCAAGATACTCCATATGATCCAGACCAATCTCCGTAATAATTGTGAGAATAGGATTTTTTATTACATTTGTTGTGTCAAGGCGCCCACCAAGTCCTGTCTCCAATAACAAAACATCAACTTGTGCCTTTGCAAACACATAAATCCCCATAAAAAACAATCGCTCAAAATACGTTGGACAATACTCTGGCTGAATTGTATGATACGCTCTAATCTGATCTGACAACCAGTAAAATGCATTTAAAAATTCCTTCTCGGACAAAATGTTACCATCTACACAGAAGCGCTCTCTTGTTGTCATCAAATGAGGAGAAGTAAACATGCCAGTCCGATAACCACTTTCCTTGCAAATACTTTGCAGATAAGCACACACCGACCCCTTTCCATTGGTGCCCGCAATATGAATAATTTTTCCCAGACGATGCTCACAGTACTTTCCACCTAAACAGCGCTGTATATATGCATAAAATTTTTTCGTATCCTCCAGTGGATTCTTTTTGGTAAACCTTGGAACCTCTGCCAGAAATTGTTCCGCCGAGGCGTAATTTTGTATTTGATTTTCTTCCATAATTTTTCCTCTGGACCCATATCCAATCAAGTTGGGAAATCTTTCCCAACTCACCACGCCAGATGCGGGCAACCTTAGGTGCATAGTTCCTCCACACGAATCTATCTATTCGAGTTAGAAAGACTTTCCCAACTCGCTGCGCGATCCGTGCGCCGCTTCTGCAGCATTCTTCCTCTGCATGGGTCTGCGCATAAAAAAGGCCCGCTTCGGAACGCGAACCCTTTTATAACTGAACTTGTAAAGGATTGTGCTAAATAACCACCACGGTTCCCACAATCACACCATTCTGCGCAGAATACTCCATAAAGCTTGTATCACGATTAATAACCATCCGATTGTCATCAATACTGATAACAGTGCCCTTATAAATATTTCCACTAATTTTAATCTTGGCCTCTCTTGATTTCAGTATCGTATTCTCTAGTTCATCAGCCTGCCTCTTCGCTGTCATGCACTTCACATAGATCTGATTTTTTCTGACTTTAAGGTCATTGAGATGTGCTTGAAGCTGTTCATTAAGCTCTCCTGTCTGTTGTCTGACGCGCAGAATCTTCGCCATTCCTGCTGCCACTTCATCCAATTCCTGATTGAGCTTATTGTACTGTTCATTCATCTCGATACGTTTCTCCATAATCTCTGGCATTACACCCACATGGATTCCCGTCTTAATCTCTGACATATTGCCTGCATTCTGACAGCTAACGCCCATCATTGCATGCACATATCCTCCTGCAATCAGTCCCTTCTTACCTGTAAGTGTAATCTGCTCCCCCGCAGTAACCTTTGAATTCAAAATAACATTCGACTGAACACTTCCGCCCGCACTAACATTCGCATATTCAATAAATTCTGTAAAAATATCTCCGCCCGCAATAATTGCACCTTTTCCTGCCCCTTGCATACCACGCTTAAGGCAGACAGTACCTCCTGCTGTTATGTTCGCAGACTCAACTACGCCGTCAACAGTAAGGCTTTTTCCAGCGTGGATTGTAACTCCAGCCTCTACATTTCCATGAATAATGACATCGCCATTAAAATCGACCAGTGCATTGTTTGCATAGTCACATCCGCCTTGCACTTCATATACCTCTACCACAGACAGCTTATTATCACCATCATACTCAATCTTACCGGCCTTGGCTGCATAGTATTTATTGGGGTCTTCCTCATTTCTAATTCCCTTTCCTGTAAGTGGTCGAAGCTCCTTATATGTATTTGCCTTTTCGAGAGCACCAGTGACATCCCGCCCAGCAGTTCCCTGGATCGCAGGATGATACACAGCAAGCAATTGTCCTTCCTCCGCATTCTGTACTAGAGACATGCTCCTGTAATCTACTGTGCCATCCTTTCGGATCTCTGGCTTTGGTTTTTCCGTATTAAAGAAAAACTCAAACCGCCCTGCGCTTCCTGGGTCTCCCTTTTCACTAGACGCAATCTTTACTTCACGCTCATAGATCTTTTTCTTACACATTGCTGCTACATGTGACTCATTGATACCCGCAACCACTCCGTTTAGCTGAAGATATCGTATAATCTCCGGCTTTTCATACCTTGTGCCTTCTTCGGGCGCGCACAAGTAAAGCCACGCTTCAGTTTTATCGTCTGCTATTCTGACATAAGATTTGACATTAACCATCTGCTCACCTCCGAGAAGGCATAAACCGCCCTCTTATGTCTTTATTGTAACACGATTTACCTCAATTGCGCAAGCCGTTCTGTGACTTGTTCCTTCATTTGTACATATTTTGCCAATTTTTCTCTCTCCTCAGCAATCTTTGCCTCTGGCGCCTTTGACATAAATCTTTCATTGTTTAGCATACCATTCACACGTGCAAGTTCACTTTCCAAACGTTTTTCTTCTTTTTCTAGACGCGCAATCTCCTGCGCTATATCAACCAGCTCCGCAAAAGGAATATATATATTGGCATTGGCAATCACAATAGAAACTGCATCATCTGCAATCCCATTCTTATTATCTTGAATCTCCACATCAGACGCATAGGCAAGTGACGCAAAGAAAAGTTTTCCCTCTATAAAAGTTTCCCTAATTTCTGCCTTGTCAGAGACAACAAAGACATGTGCTTTCTTTGAAGGCGCCACATTCATCTTGGTACGAACATTTCTGATGCCGCGCACTGCCTCCTTAATAATCTCAATGTCTTTCTCATCCTTTATAAAGCTGCGCGCCTCTGTATACTCTGGCCACTTAGATATCATAATGGACTCTTCCTCAGACTGAAGTGTACAGAAAATCTCCTCTGTGATAAATGGCATATATGGATGCAACAGTTTTAACGCATCAATCAGCACCGTCTTTAATGTCCACAGCGCTGCATTTTGCGAACTCATATTATCAGAATTATACAGTCGTGGCTTAACCATTTCAATATACCAATCGCAGAACTCATCCCAAATAAAATCATAAACCTTCTGAACAGCAATGCCCAATTCAAAGCTCTCCATATTGTCAGTAACTTCTTTTATAAGGCTGTTCAGTTTTGATAAGATCCAGCGGTCCACTGGTTCCAAAGAATCAGATGCGTTCGTCACAGTCTTGCCATCCATATTCATTATAATAAAACGTGATGCATTCCAGATCTTATTTGCAAAATTCCGATTTGCCTCCACCCGCTCATAGTAAAAACGCATATCATTTCCAGGTGCATTTCCTGTGATTAAAGTCATTCGGAGTGCATCTGCACCATACTGTTCAATAACCTCAAGCGGATCGATCCCATTTCCCAGAGACTTTGACATCTTGCGCCCCTGCGCATCGCGCACCAGTCCATGAAACAGCACCGTGTGGAATGGCTTTTCTCTCATATGTTCATAGCCTGAAAAAATCATACGAATCACCCAGAAAAAGATAATATCATACCCCGTCACAAGCACATCTGTCGGATAAAAATAATCTAACTCTTCTGTTTTGTCAGGCCATCCAAGCGTTGAAAATGGCCAGAGCGCAGAAGAAAACCATGTGTCAAGGGTATCTGGATCCTGTGTAAAATGCTTGCCGCCACACTTTGGACAAACTTCCGGCATCTCCTTTGCAACAACAATCTCTCCACATGCATTACAATAGTAAGCTGGAATCCGGTGTCCCCACCAAAGTTGTCTAGAAATACACCAATCCTTAATATTGTCCGTCCAGTTGTAGTAGGTCTTTTCCATACGCTCAGGAATCAGTTTGATCGCGCCGCTCTTTACTGCCTCCACTGCTGGCTGAATCAGCTCGTCCATTCTGACAAACCACTGTTGTTTTACAAGCGGCTCTATCGTCGTCTTACAGCGGTCATGCGTTCCTACATTGTGGCTGTAATCCTCCACTTTTACAAGAAGTCCCATCGCATCAAGTTCTGAGACAATTGCCTTTCTCGCCTCATAGCGATCCATACCCGCATACTTTCCACCATTTTCATTGATGGTCGCATCATCATTCATAATGTTGACAATCGGGAGATTATGCCGCTTTCCAACCTCAAAATCGTTTGGATCATGTGCTGGTGTAATTTTTACCACGCCTGTTCCAAACTCCATATCAACATACGTATCTTCCACCACCGGAATCTCACGATTCATCAAAGGAAGCATCAGCTTCTTTCCGCGCAAATGTGCATATCGCTCATCCTCTGGATGAATCGCTACCGCGGTATCTCCCAACATTGTTTCTGGGCGTGTTGTTGCAAACGTCAGATATTCGCCTGATTCTATGCCATCTTCATTTAAGACTGGATATTTTATATGCCACAGATGTCCTAATTGCTCTTCATACTCAACCTCGGCATCCGAGATAGAAGTATTGCATATTGGACACCAGTTTATCATTCTTGCACCCTTATAGATATATCCTTTTTCATGCATCTTGCAGAACACTTCTGTCACGGCTTTATTACAGCCCTCATCCATAGTAAAACGTTCTCGATCCCAATCACACGAAGACCCCAACTTTTTTAGCTGACTAATAATCCGTCCACCATACTCTTTTTTCCAGTCCCAAGCGCGTTCGAGAAATTTTTCTCTCCCCAAATCGTGCTTGTCTATGCCTTCTTCTTTCAACTTCTCTATAATCTTGACTTCTGTAGCAATACTCGCATGGTCCGTCCCTGGCTGCCAGAGCGTATTGTATCCCTGCATCCGCCGAAATCGAATCAAAATATCCTGCATTGTATTGTCAAGCGCATGTCCCATATGAAGCTGTCCTGTAATATTAGGAGGCGGAATCACAATCGTAAACGGTTTCTTGCTCCTGTCAACCTCTGCGTGAAAATACTTTCGTTCCATCCACCTCTGATAAATTCTGTCCTCCAAACCATGCGGGTCATAAGTCTTTGCCAACTCCTTGCCCATACTCTACTCCTTTCTATAAATCTATATACAAAAAAGCCTTTCCTGCAGACGACTGCAACAAAGGGCGAATCAATGCCGATGGATACGCCTCTTTGGCTTTCCTTTTCGAGAATATTCGTATTTTATTATAGTAGTAAATCTGTAGCAAATTGTCAATAAATTTTTTTATTTTTATATATAATCTTTTCTTCGGGCATGATATACTATAAACTATGTTGTAATCCAATGCGTTTCATTAGGAACTGTTTATTTCTGAACGGTTCCTCACAAAAGTACAAGGAGGATTCCTTTCGTGAAAAAAAGATTTTACAAAACCAAAAAAATAATTTTATACACCACAACAGCACTGCTCTTTTATGCGACACCACTGCCAACTTTGGCCGCCGAAACCAATACAATGCCAACGGAAAGTATACCAGTACAGAGCACGCCTGCGGAAAGTACACCTGCGGAAAACGCCCCTGCCGAAAGCAAACCTGCGGAAAACACACCTGCGGAAAGTATGCCTGCAGACCCCCCTGCTACCGGAACTCCTATTCTTCCGCAACCGGAAGAATCCCAGCCGCCAACCGGAACCCCTTCCACGGATGCTTCCAATGTGGAATCTAATCCGACTCCACCCCAGGAATCACTTCCACAGCCGCCTTCCGATACTACGACGATAGCACCGCAGCCTGAGCAGCCCTCCGTAAAGCCTCCTGCCTCATCCGAAAATTCTTCCAGTCAGGGCAGTTTTGATGTGACTTCTATGAGCGGAACGTATTATGCGACAACTAAGCTTAATGTTCGCAGTGGTCCCTCTAAAGACTCTAAAAAACTAGGCACTCTACAATCCGGTCAGGAAATTACCGTAACTGGAAAAACTGCAGACAACTGGTATCAGATTCAGTACTCTGGAAACTCTGCATATGTTTCTGCAGAATTTTTGTCTGACACGCCGCTCAACGGCACAGATACTTCTATTACAGTAACTCCTTCTTCACCTGACGATGCAATCCCTGATGATGAAGCTGATGCACCAGACGACGCGGACAGTGATATGACATTAGACACACAGACCGAGGAGGATACAGAGGAAAATTATTCAGAAACTACTGGCAGTTTGCTTGGTACTCCTGTGGTCGTTGTGTTGGCCGTCGCTATCTTCGCTGTGTTGGCATTAATTTGTTATTCTGTATACAGTTTCTTTCGGAAAGATGGCAATACCGCCAACGAATATGAAGAGGATTACGAGGAAGAACTCTATTCTGATGAGAAATACTATGAGGAGAACTATTCTGATGAGGAATACTACGAGGAGAATTATTCCGACGAAGAATACTATGCAGATGAATATTATGAGGACGAATATCCTGACGAAACGTATCCCGAACAGACTTATCCTAACAAAGAATACCCTAATGAGGAATATTCCGAGGAAATATATCCCGAAAGTCAATATCCAAACGATACGTATTCGGACGAAAATTTTTTAGATGAAAATTTTTCCAATGCGGAATACTCCAACAAAGATTATTCGGATGAGCAATATCCTGATAGTCAGTATATAGATGATACGTATCCCGATGAAAACTATTCAGATGAAAATTTTTCCAACGAAGATTATTCAAATGAAAACTATTTTGATGAAAATTTTTCCGGCGAAGATTATTCTAACGAAGAATATCCTGAGGAAGATTATTCCGGCGAAGAATCTTTTGAAGAAGAATATTCTAATGAAAAATATCCTGAAGAAGAATCTTTTGAGGAAACGTATTCTGAACAGCCTTACTCCGACGAAGAAGATTCTAAACCTTCAAAAGATTCTCGCACAAACAAGTAGGGCAGTTTATACCGATATGCAATCGAGTAGGGAAGAGCCGTCTTCCCCTACTCACCGTGCGCCCCCTGCGCCGCCTTAGCGGCATATTTCCTCTGCACGGAGCTGTGCATAAAAAAGAAATAGAAGTGAGCAATTCACTTCTATTTCTTTTAAAATCCAATCTTATTGTTTGATTTTGTCCGCAGCATCTTTATATCTCCCCCGATCTCTCCAAGTGCATCCAACACTGCATCCGCCGTCTCAAGCTGTGCAGAATTAATACAAAATACAATTCTTACCTTTCCCCCACCAAAAATTTTAGAAAAAATACCTGGCTTCTCCCATCTAAGGAAATAGGAAACTCTCGCTTTCATAAACGCTTTTTCCAGCATTGTCTTTGTCTCTGGATCTGTGACAGAGCAGAAATCTATCTCATTGTTTACTTTTACCTTGCTATACTCATTTTCCAAAGTTCTGACGCCTTCTTTCGTTTTATTCTAATAATATGTTTTTCCCTCTTCCATTATTAATGTCTGGCCATGATTCACATCCACAATGGTAACTGCACAATTCTTATGCACACCACCCTTCCAGAAATCCTCAATGCCAATCCCGCGCATATTTGACAAAAGCCCCCGCAGAGCTGCTCCATGCGTTGACACCAATATTGTTTCATTTTCTATGTTCTTATTATGCACAATTTCCTGTAAAAAATCACCAGTTCTTACTTTTAATTCTTCTATTGTCTCAGCGCCTTTTGGCGGTTGATATGCCTCTGGCTTGTCAAAAAAATTCATAAACGCCGGATCAGGAATATTATAATGCTCCTTTGCGCAGCAGAGACCTTCGTACTCACCAAAACTAATCTCGATAATTCTCGGCTCCTCAATCACAGGAATATCCCGCATGCCCTTTATTATCATTGCTGTCTCATACGCCCTCTTTAACGGACTTGTATATATTCTGGAAAATGGTACTTGTGCGAGTGCTTGTGCTGTTATACGAGCCAGCCTGCGTCCTTCCTCATTCAACGGAATATCCGATCTTCCCTGAAAACGTCTCTTTACATTCCATTCTGTCTCTCCGTGGCGTATTAAATACAGCTTCATTTCTTCCTCCATCCACAATCTATAGCCTCTTGGAAGCGGTCAGTGCTTTTAACCGCCAGCATAACAACTTTATAAATACTATAATATACTTTGTAAAAAAATACAAGATTGCAAAAACACATCCGTTGCTTTTTTTCTGCAAAAACCGTATACTGAAAATGTAACTGTTCTATATTGATTTCGGGAGGAGATACTATGATCAGATACCATAAAAAACCAAGATACCTCATTTATTGCCTACTTGCAGGTATTGTTGTCTGTGCGCTCTTATGTTTCTCATGTTTTGGGACTCTATCCGTAAGCGCAGAAGAACCACCCCAAGTTGAAGAGCCAAAGCCTGACACACCTCCAAAACCCGAGGTATCCATCGTGAACTCTAAGATATCCGCAAACACATGGATCGACTACACCGCCCCCATCACCATCACTTATTATGATTGCTATGGTACACGCATCGCACAAAAGAAATCAGAAAAGTCAAACCAAGGAGGCACACACACAATAATCATCAGCGAATTTTATGATCCTATGACTGGCAGAAATTATGCAGAGTATGAAATTACCGCCTACAATGCAACTGCAAAAAGCATGAAACTCTCCTTAAAAGGAGTTTCTACTGGTGAGGAACTGTCACATAAACTCACCGAAATTGTCATAAGAAAAGCCCCCAGCAAAACCAGCTACTTCGACGGGGAATCGTTTGACAGAAACGGTATGGTAGTGAGCGCATGTTACTCCGATAACCGGTGGCGAAACATTTCAAACTATACTGTCAGTCCAGAAAAGTTATCTGCCGGAATGGATTCTGTTACAATTACCTTTTCAGAGGGCACTGGAAAAGAAAAAGTAACCAAATCAACAACTCAGCATATTACTGTTCGTTCTGGGTCTAGCAATTCGTATGTCATTGCAGCAAATGCAGCAGCAGGCGGGTCCATCTCCGATTCTGGAAACTGTTCGGTGAGCCGCGGCAACAATAAAACTTATACAATCAGCCCGTCAGAAGGCTATCGAATTAACTATGTAGAAGTTGATGGTACCAACGTAGGTGCAGTTTCCTCCTATACCTTCCACAATGTTCATGAAAATCATTCCATTCATGCTTATTTTGTGTCAGGCAACTCCGAATCCGGCAAAAAGAAACTGGCCGTAATTGGAAGTTTTGCACCCACAAATCGATCTGGTTCTTATGCGTCTGGAACTCAAATAACAATCGACGCTGGTTTCGTACCTGGTTTTTCCTTTGCAGGGTGGACTTCATCTGACGGCAGCCTTTATTCTCAATCTGCAATTGCCTATGTCATGCCTTCCTATGATGTCACACTATACGCCAATTGGATTCCATCTGGCACGCCAAACGCACTGAGTCCGATAAAAACCACAAACTTAAAAGACGCACAAATAACCGGCTGGACAGATATCACCAATAAACTTGCATTTTTCAATACCGAAGATCTCGCTCAACCAGGAAGCCCTGTTTTGAAAGTCACAGTGGAAGGAACGCAATGCTATGTGGATGCTGCTCCAATAGCCATGCTCAATACTCGGCAGGGAATTGCGCTTGAAGTATCCTTTGGTACAGATGCGAGTTTCGTCTTCTACAGTGATGTGGATAACTCTGGTTTTATAGGGACAGATTTAAGTTATAGCTGCACTGATGGCACAGAACCTTACTTCCATGAAAAAAAGATTGTATTTGCCCAGCCAGGTGTCATCAATGCCAATATCTGTATCTCTTTGTCCCTGCCAGAAGCACAGCCAGGACAACTTGCATATGTATATCTAGTCAATGAAAATGGTTCGGAAATGATCTATCTTCCTGCTGTCGTTGACACAGATAAAAAAATATCCATACCTGTCAATACAAAAGTCAATCTAAGCATCAAATACTAAAACCAATTTTTAAAAGGAAAGAAGCGAGAGCGTCTAAAGACTCCTCGCTTTTATTCTTTTATCTCAGAATGCATATCGACTGCGCAGGCATTGACAACACTCCCGTATCAAGTTCAATCACTTCTCCGTTTAAAGTAAGATACCCGCAAATTTCCATATCACCAAGCACTGTTTCCTCAAGGGAAATCTCCACCACTTCATCCGAAGTGTTATATGCAATCGCTATTGTGCTATCCTCATAAGTTTTTGTGATCACTGCCTGATTTCCCTCTGTCAATTCCGCAACAATCTCAATCTCTCCCCGCGCAACCTCAGGATTCTCATTTCTGAGTCGTACAGCCCTTTTATAATAATTTAAGATAGAATATGGGTCTTTTTGTTGCTGCTCAACGCCTGCAAACGCACTGACAATATCCTTATCTGCATCTACAGGGCCATTTGTCATACCTGTGGTATCTGTATCTGACCAAATCATTGGTAAACGTTTGTTCTCATCTTTTTTTCCAGAGCTTGACATTCCAATCTCCTCGCCATAATACACAAATGGACTGCCATTCATTGTCATTAAAAGACCACATGCCATCTTCATATCATTTGCATCTTTCATAAGACTGTTGGCCACACGTCCCATATCATGATTGGCAATAAAAGGCGCATCGATATACTGAGGATTCTGGTCCGCATAATCCGTCTGATATCCTACCATACTCTCTACAAAATTCGCCGCTTTATAATTGCCTCTCGCCGCCTTAATCAACTTTCCTTCTGCATCAGCCACATCAAAATTAAACATGCTGGGCGTTCCACTTGCATAGTAATCTGCAATTGTCGTTTTGCTTGCCCATACTTCCGACACCATATAAAAATCAGGATTTAAATCTGTACAATAACTGTACAGCCAGTCAAGCGTCTCCGTATTAAACTCTGTGTCATTTTCCTCAAAGTGCAGAGCAGCATCCATTCGGAACCCATCCACTCCCATATCAATCCAAAAGCTGGAAATCTCCTCAAGTTCTTCTCGAAGCACGTCACTTGCAAGATTGAGGTCCGGCATCTCTGACCAGAATCCGCCTTCATAATACCAATTTGTGCCACTAACTGGATAATAAGTTCCGCTAACCTGCTCCTCTGCAAAATGATAGTAATCCACATAAGGGCACACATCCAAATCTGGTTCCTCCCCTTCTGGAAGCGTTCTCAAATAGTCACATGCATCCACAAACCATTGATGCTGTGATGAGGAGTGATTAATTACAAAATCAATCACAACACGAATCCCTCTTTCATGGCACTCTTGGACTAGATTTTCAAAATCTTCAATCGTACCATACTCAGCATCGATAGAACAGTAATCCACAACATCATACTTGTGATACGTTGTAGACTGCATAATTGGCATTAACCAGATTCCATTAAAGCCCATTTCCTCAATATAATCCAATTTCTCTATAACGCCGTTTAAGTCCCCAATCCCATCTCCATCAGAATCATAGAAAGAATAAACAAAAATCTCATAATAATTTCTATAATTATCATCAATTATATTTAATTCCTGTTCATAATCATATGGAATTGCACCGACAATTTCCATACTTTCCTCTGCACTATCTTCCTCGTCAGATTCTGTGACATCTGTTTCCAAGTCAGAAGTATTATCTTCCACAACAGGTTCCATTTCTTGTGCTGCTACACCTTCTGTGCTACCACAACCACAAAAATTCAATGCCACCAGCACTGACATTGTGACACTCAACAAACGCTTTCCAAACTTTTTATGCATACTTATCCCTCTCATTTCCCTATTTTTATTACAAATATACAAATTGGTTGTATATCAGCAGAACTGACTTATACGCTATAGCAAGAATGTTGATTGTATTCTTGAATTGTATCGTTTCTCATAATTTTACACATTATTCCAGAACGACTCCTGTTATTATTATAACAGGAGTCGTTCCAACGTACTTATTTATTTTGTTTTTCTTCATCGAGACCATACTCTTTCAGGCAGCTTTCGCCCCATGATTTTCCACGGCCTCTCTGCCAGTCAATTCCACTTCTCAGTCCAAAACCAAGTGCGGCTCCAACCAATAGTACACCGACAATCAATTGAAAAATCATAACTTTGTCTTAACCCTTTACAGCACCGCCAGTTACACCTTCTACATAATACTTTTGCAGACACATGAACAAAATCGTAACTGGTATTGCAACCAACACACCGCCGGCGCAGAATCTTGTAAAGTATCCCTGATAGTCACCTATAAACAACCATCTTTGCAAACCTACAGCAACATTGTAACTCGCACTGTTACCGAATGCCACGTAAGAAGCAAACACATAATCACACCAGGGTCCCATAAATGCAACCAACGCTTGATAAATAATAATCGGCTTTGCCAGAGGAATAATCATACCAAAGAAAATCTGTGCTCTTGTTGCACCGTCAATTCTCGCCGCTTCGTCCAATGCTTTTGGAAGCGTGTCAAAGAAACCTTTACAGATATAATATCCCATACCAGAACTTGCAACACTGATTAAAATCAATCCTGGAACAGCGCCTTCCTGTGTCAGACCGAACTGCTTCAATAGGAAATAGAGACAGATCATGCTTAAAAATCCAGGGAACATACCAAGGATTAGCCAGAATCTCATCAAAAGTTCACGTCCCTTAAAACGCATTCTCGAAAGCACATAGCTGGTGCAAAGCACAAATATTGTCTGTCCAATTGTCACGAAAATTGAAATAATCAATGTGTTTTTGTACCAGTTTACAAAATTGCTGCTCGGATCAAAGAGGAATCTGTATGAATCCAAGGAAAATTTCTTAGGAATGACATAGTCGACCATACCGCCGCCCATCTCGTTATAGGAGCGGAAACTTTGCAACACTAGGCACACAAACGGAAACAGCCAGATAATGCTAACTAGTACCAATATAATATAAATAATTATATTTGTAATCTTTTTCTTACTTGCCATTATTGGAATCCCTCCTCATCCTTTACTGAAGGTAAGATATTGTATACCACCAGCGAAATCACTGCCGTCACCACAAATACCATAATACCGATAACGGCTGCCATTCGGTAATTCGTATCATTGACAGTTAATTTGTACAGCCATGTGATCAATAAATCCGTTCGTCCCGCACCACCAGTCAACTCTGTACTCAACGGAGAACCAGTATTGAGCAAATAGATCACGTTGAAATTGTTTAGGTTTCCTGTAAATGATGTCAACAGATAAGGGCCTGTCACGAAAAGCATGTATGGCAGGGTAATCTTTATGAACATCTGCCATGGATTTGCACCGTCAATCCGTGCACTTTCATATAAATCTTCAGGAATATTCATTAAAAGACCTGTGGCGATCAACATTACATAGGGTATGCCGACCCACACATTGATTACAATAATCATAATCTTTGCAAGCGTTGGATCAGTCCAGAATGGAATCGCGCTGTCAATCACTCCCCACTTCATCAGATAACCATTAATCAAGCCATCTTTTGCAAACATCTTTCCAATATAGAGAAGGGAAACGAACTGCGGAACCGCAATTGTCATGACCAGAATCGTTCTCCATAATTTCTTGAATTTAATCCCTTTTTTGTTTATTAAAATTGCAACCGCCATGCCTCCAAAATAATTGAGGAACGTTGCAAAAAATGCCCATACTAAAGTCCATCCTAAAACAGTAAAGAATGTTGAACCAAAGCCTGCACCTCCGATGGAAAGCAGATTCTTAAAGTTTTCAAATCCTACCCACGAAAACAGATTGGTAGGTGGCTGATGATTTGCATCATAGTTGGTAAATGCAACTAGAATCATAAAGACAATTGGTATTACGACGAAAATAAATACGCCAAGCACAGGAATTATAAGAAGTGTCTTGTCAAAATTATGGTCTAACAAGCTGCTTAAATCCTGCTTGTTTGTTGGAAGCTTTTTCCCTGCCTCCAGCTTTAACTGAGACTCATAATTATTTTTAATATTGATATACCAGATAATAATGAACAAAACAGTAATAAAAATCGTCATTACGCTAAACAACAAAATCAAGAAACTGTTATCACCAAGTATTGTTGTCTTTCCGATTTCCATTCCGTTAAAATATGCAGGCTCCTCGCGCGTCGCAACAATACCAAGCGTTCCGAAATCCTTGATATAGCCTGCACCAAAGGACACAATATACCATATGTAGAGAATTTCAACAGCAAGAAATGCAATTCCACGGGCAAACTGCTTTCTCATGAGTGATCCAAATCCCATAATGATAAAAGAAAGTTTTGTCTTCCAGTCACCTTTTGAAAATGCTGTTCCGATTAATCCAAAAGCGTTCCCTACTTCTTTAAAAAATCCGGCAATTCGATTTTCCTTCATGGTTTCCTCCAGATTATCATGTGGTGATACACAGCAGGAGAACATATGCCCCTGCTGTGTATTGTTTTCTGTTACTAAATATATTACATTCTATGTCTGATTATAATCGGCATTTATTACTGCTGTACAAGTGCATTCATCTTTGATGCAAATGCTTCAAGTTCTGCCATAAGCTGCTCATCTGTGTAGCCCTTGAAGTTGCCGCCGCAGATTGTCTCACCAAGCGCATCTGCCTCTGACCAGTAATCGTTTGGATACTGTCCCTGAGGAATCGTATACTGAAGCTGTTGACGAAGTGCGGAAAGAGCCTCGTCATTCTGTACTGCTGAATCCTGCTGTGCTGTCAGATTAGAAGGACCCCAACCAACCTCGTTGAAACGAGTAAGCTGTGCATCTGTATCAGACAAATATTTTGCCAGCTCCATACAAACAGCTAACTTGCCAATTTCTGCCTGTGGCTTAACACCCAAAAGCTTAAATCCACCAAAACCACCTAACTGGAATGTCTCTCCATCCACTGTAAATTTAGGAAGCGGAGCACATGCATAATTGTCACCTAAAACTTCCTTTGCGGAAGAAGAATCCCATGTACCATCTACAATTGCAGCCCAGTTCACAGCATTGCCGACATTAGAACCATCCTGATAGCATTTTGACTCTGACATTGTTCTGATTGCCTTTAATGCTTTGAGTCCATTCTCAGATGCGTATGTATTCTTAATGCTTGTAAAATTACCCTTCTCATCTGTCTCAAATGACAGTTCGCAACCTGTAGCAAAGAAGAATGCTGTCTGATACCAACTTCCTGTATCAAAATAGAAATTCTTGCCTGCTGCTTCACAATCTGCAATGATTTGATCCAGTGAGGAAGGATCTGTTATCACACTCTTGTCATAATACAGGAAATATCCATTATCCGATGTCAGAGGGAATGCATAAACTTCACTACCTACCTTTGCAGCCGCTGCTGCACCTGAGTCATTTGATTCCTGCACAAATGTAGCATAATCACCAGTAATTGTTGTGAGTGCGCCTGCTGTAACAAGACGTGCCATCTGATCCTGTGCAAACGCATAGAGATCCGGAGCTGCCTCCACATCTGTAATGACATTGCCTGCTGCTTCACCCTCACCCATTGGCTCAATCGCTACTGTATAGCCGTTCATTTCTGGATGTGCTTCAAAGAAAGATTTACACAAAGTATCTGTCACATCAGTTATAGCATCAGGAACCCAAATCTTAATCTGGCCGCTGCCAAAATCCACAGTCTGATTCTCCACTGCATTATTGTCAGCAGATGCATTGTTATCCGCCGTGTTGTTTGCAGATGCATTGTTGTCTGTTGTGTTGTTTGCAGATGCATTGCTATCTGCGTTGTTTGTACCCTGTGCTGGTTTGTCATTACTTCCACCACATGCTGTCAACATGGATGCTATCATTGCTGTTGACATTACTAATGCTAATACTCGCTTTTTCATATTCTCTACCTCTCCTTGCTAAAATAATTAATTTTCTATTATTAAAATCCTTGTGTAGGATTATAATAAACACTGTCTAAAAAATTGCTAGGTTCTCTGCACTTTTCGATTCTATTTTCCAACACTTTGTATAAAATTACCATTATGAAAACGTTCGTTTTCTGCGCAATTTTAAACATTGGAAACGATACCAATTAATCTTACAGAAAAACCGCATCTTTTTTTGTTTCTGCGACATCATTCATAAACTATTTTTTAATAAAAAATCAGTTTATGAATGATTAAATCTGCTGTAACTTTATCTTAATTTAATATTATCAATTGTGCACTTTATTTTCAATGGGAAATATTGACGATAAATTATATTTTGATTTGTGAATTGCGCACATAAATATTTTCGTTTTTTTTCGTAATGTAAATATTTTATAAAAATTTTACTTAGATTAAAAATATTTTATTGAACTTTACCGAAAGCATATTTCCTCTACACGGGCACATGTGTGCATAAAAAAATTCCTGCATTGTCAATGCAAGAACTTTTTTATGTACCAATTATATATTTTTAAACAAATGTACTTCTGCCTTCAACTCGTCAGAAATCTCTTTGTTATTCTCTGACAATCCATGAATCTCCGCCAAGGATTCCACCAACTTAGAAGTATTGTTTGCAACAATGGCAACCCCTTGCGCATTCTCTTCCACCGCGGTATTAATTCCGTCAATACCGCTTGTAATCTTCGATATCGTCTCCTCAAGATTCTGCGATTTGTGATTGAAATCGACCAGCATATTGTCAATATTGTCCGCGTCATCATGATACTGGTTTGCGATATCCACAAATTTGTCATAGTCAACAAGAACTGCTGTATCAATAAAATTCAACATTTCATTTGCATCGCGCGCCAGCTCCTCAACCGCCTGCGTCACAGCCACACTGATATGCTGAATGTTATTCGCCGTGTCGCGGCTGTTGTCAGCAAGCACACGAATCTCATCCGCAACAACAGAAAATCCTTTTCCTGCCTCCCCTGCACGCGCCGCCTCTATCGAAGCATTTAGCGCCAACAAATTCGTCTGACTAGAAATACTCAAAATCTCACTAGTGAGACTGTTAATTTTTTCCACACTGCGGCTGTTCTCAATTGCAACCTCCAAAAGTTCCCTGTTAGAGGTCATCATTCCAACAGTATTCTTTTTGCTATTCACCGCCTCAGACCGGAAATTTTGTGCTTTATTCCGAATATCGCTAACCAATCCAGAACCCGTTTTCGTCCTGCCGCGCATATCCTTTGCAAGCTCAAGAACATTCTGCGACCCCTGTGAAATCTGATCGAGAGTTGCGGAAATCTCTTCCATACTCGCAGACATTTCCTCCATAGTGGCGGACACATCACTCGCACTTGACTCCGACTGTCTGATATTTTCGTTGATATCTCCAACATGCGCATCCATATTATCAGAACTCGTCCGAATCTTTTTCATAATCATTTGAAGCTGGTCAACAAAGTTGTTGACTCCGTCTACCAACTGCCCAACCTCGTCCTGCGTCTTTACACGAATACGCTGCGTCAGGTCCCCATTGTTATTTTGAATATCATATATTATCTTGTTGAGCTGTGCTGTTGCATCCTTTGCCGGCTTTACAACTGAGAGATTGACTACTAAAATCATCAGAATCGTCACCGCAACAAAAATCACGCTGATTATAGAAGATGCTGTATAAAGTGACTTTGCTTCCGCTATTCGTTGATCCGCCAGTGCATGTGCGGCAAGATTCAATGTCTCCGAGAATACTGTCTGCTTCTCCTGCATGGCTGTCACAATATCACGCATCTGCGCATTTAATGCCACAGCACCTTCCTTGTTTCCCTCCTGATAAGAACTTGCAACCTGTGTAATATTTTCCTCCAATGGAATATACTGACTCTTATACTCCTGTAATGTTCTCTGAAGTTGTGCATTATCCACATTTGCACATAATTCTTCCATTTTTAGGAAAGCAGCATCAATTGACTGCATTATGCCAGTAACATTTTTCGCAATTCCCGAGGCTGTCTTCTCATCTGGCGTTAGCACAATTAAATTTCCATACAAACGGCTTTCCGTTACATTTTTTGTGACAATTTCATTCTGGACCAACAACTGCATGTAAGTGTCTGAAATCTGTGTGACTGCATCTTTGGCATTTAATATTCCTCTGGAAGAAAAATATGCATACACCAGAAAAATAGCAAGCAATACCACGAGCATGGAGTAGACCTTGATACTAATGTGTTTTCTCATTTTGAATCATTCCTTCCTATATTTTTTCCTGCCTAACAGTTCCGCCCGACCCCATAAGCTGCCATTTGCACATTTTTGCTAATTTATTGGTTGTTTATAACGTTTTATTGCCTTTCTGCATCACTGTCTTTTCATATTGTACCACACCATTTCTCATTTTTACAGATTTTTTAGAAAAATAATATCTTTTTTATACATTTTGATTGCTTTTTACACATTCTTTAAAACTGCAAAAAGCAGCTTTACAATTCCTTAACACATGCTAAATATTTAAAACATAACACATTTCATACCACTGTTCTCCACCCCATGTAGATGCCGCAATACCGTTATTTTGATATCCCATCTTTGTATACATCTTCACTTTGGATGCTAAACAGGTCAGAAAAATCATCTTCCGGTCCTTTTCCTGTTCCCTGCGAAGATATTGAAACATAATTTCCTTTGCCAATCCCCGTTTCCGATACTCTGGCAACACGTCCAATCCGAGCAACATCACATTTCTTCCATCTGGATTGTATAACCTAATATCCGTAAAAAATTCATCTCGAAATGAATTTTCATTCGTTGAAATTCCATTTAAAAATCCGGCAAGTTTTCCTGTCTTTCTGTCAACCGCCACAAGAAACAACTCTGGCGCAGCAGCCACTCTCTCCAAAATCTTTTCCCTAGAGCACGCTTCATTGGGCGGAAAACAAATTTTTTCTATTTCTGCTGCCTGTTCTGCCTCATGCGGCAATATATTGCGTAATTCAAACTGTTCATTGATATCTTTGTCACAAAGCCCATACTCTATCAAAAGCGCTTGTGCCCGCTCGCGCCCCTGTTCGGTCAGATAAAGATATTTATCATATCCTCTGCGGCTTCTTGGCTGGAAAATCAAGTTCTCCTGATCAAGTCTGTTCAGCGTATGAAAGTCATACCCTTTCCAACTCAGCTCTCTGTATGTACAAAATTCATTATCATCCTGTTTTCTTGTCAGATACATCAACATTAGAGAAAGCTCCTCAATTGCTTTCTCGTAATTCTTTTTATTCTCCATATCCTTCATTCCTCCAATATTATAATGGACTCTCAGAGTCTTTTTAGATACGCATTTGCTTGCATAAACGTTTCATGGGTATCAAAATCTACTGCTTTCCCATTTTTTAACAACAGAACTTTATCTGCATTTCTAACGCTTGCCATGCAGTGTGTGGCAAACAAAACCTTTTTTTGCACAACTCCATAATTTATTGAACATTAAAAATTCTATCACAAAAAGAGGTGGAATATCGAGAGCATAATCCACTCTCACACCTCTTTCATGATTTCTGACGCAATTATAGCATAGCTTCAACTTTATGTAAATATTGCATTAAAATTATTTTTATGTATTGTTTTGTTACAGTTCATTTGTCCATCAATATAAAAAACATTCATGCCACAATTTGTACGCAAAATTTGTTGCTGTTTACGCCTTCAACGAACAAAATTGTGTCAGAATCAGATGGTGTGTGAACCGCAATTCTATTCATGTTAATTTATCTTGACTTTCCTTTACATGATACATGGAATAAAACTCTGCTTTTGTTCCATCAGTGCATCAAATTTACCTTTTTCTTCCATCACGCCTTCATGGATTACATAATCTCGTCAAAGCCTCCCAGTGATTCCTTATCCAATCTATGTGCCACTACAATTTTCGTAATTCCCTCTAATTTTAATATTTGGTTTATGATGTTGTCTGTAGTAGTGAGATCAAGCGCTGCCGTTGCCTCATCTACCAAAAATACCGACACATTTTTCAAAAGGCTTCTCGCTATCGAGATCCGCTGTTTCTCCCCTCCTGATAAATTCGCCCTCCCCACACAGATACCCGCTGCCTTTTCTTCCATAAACGATTTTAATCCTGACAGGTCAATCGCCCGCTGCACCTTATCCGAAGCATACTGCTTAAACATTGTTATATTTTCCTCGATGATACTGTCAAACACAAATACATTCTGTTGAATCGCTGGCATCACATCATACAAGGTATTTCTTTTGATCGTTCTAAGCTCAGTTCCATTAAAAAGAATTTTCCCTTCATAATCAGAAAATCCGCCAAACATTAAATTAAGAATCGTAGATTTTCCACTTCCTGAAGGTCCTATAATTGCGTAACTTTTACCTCTCTCAAATTGGATATCCACATCTTTTAAGATCCTATTATCCTTCTCATACCCAAATCTAATTTTTTCAAAAAAATCTCAGGACACTCTTGAACAAGAATATCTGTAATCAGCTTCATAGTAATACCCAAAAAGCATATACAACTGCATTACTATACACAGAAAAAATGCCCATCCAAATCGTAACTTATTGTTTTCATAAAAAGCGCTTCGATAGCTTTCACTATATTGAAATGCCATAGCAGATCGTTCTCTTTTATCATTATTTGTCATAATCATCTTCTCTTTGCAAGATATCCTTTTATAACATATGTTGAACCATAATCTTTCCAGACAAATTATTTTATCGTCTATGCCTTCATTAGTCGATACAACTCCCCTTTTTCTTCCAATAAATCTTGATATTTACCACACTCTTTTAATTTTCCTTTTGAAAATACAAATATTTTATCATATCGTTCCAAAATTTCTTCATTCAGACGATGTGCTATATTTATAATTGTAACATCCGAATCAAGTATTGTATTCTCAATCGCCAAAGCTTTTATATTATCCAAATTGGAGGTTGCTTCATCTAATACCACAACGGGAGTATTTCTCAAAAAAGCCCTTACAATTGCAATTCTTTGACGCTCACCACCAGATAGATTAGAACCATCTTCTGAAATAGGATAATCCAACCCTTTTTCTTGTAATATTCCTTCCATTCCAGCTTTTACCAACGCTCGCTTCACCATGTCATCACTGTATGCTTCATATAATGAAACATTATCTTTTAATGTTCCATCAAAAAGTACTACATTTTGGTGCACTAATGCTATTTGACGATACAAGCTTTCTTTCTCAATACACATTGCATTCTGACTGCCAAAAAATATGTCTCCTGCATACTCATTATACTGTTGCATCATCACACGAATCAAAGTACTTTTTCCGCTTCCACTATCTCCTACTAATGCATATTTTTTTCCTTTTTCAAACACTATGTTTATATCTGATAGTACAGCAGTTCCTTCCTGATACATAAAACTCAAATTTTTTATTTTGATTGGTGTAACGTTTTTAATTTTTTCTGTTCCACTACTTTCTTCTTCCAAATGATATAAAATATTTTCTATCCTTTTACAAATAGGAATACTGCTTTTATATATGGCAAGGCTGTTCGATACTTTTTGTATTGGTGTAGAAATATAATTTAATAATTGAATTGTCGCTATTAATGTACCTAATGACGTTTCCCCTATTATGACAAGATAAGCCGCAACAGTAATTACAACTACATCTGTCATAAATGCGATACCTGTAGATACTCCGTTCAACAAACCTTGCAAATTTGCTGATTTATAACGCCATTCCTCAGTATCTCTACACTTGCTTATATAATGATCCCTTATATGCTTTTCAACATGAAAACTCTTTATCAATTCAAACCCATTCCAAATATTTTTTATTACCCCATTATAAATCTCAAGTGATATATTATACTGTTTTTGTAACTGCGAAATTTTTGTTCCAAATAAAAACGGCACTACAACAGGAATAAAGCTAAGCAGCAAGGAAACCACAAAAAGAATAGGACTTAATATATAATGTTATTGAAGCAATGACACACATCATTATATTTATCACAATATCTGGAATACATAAAAAGTATTTTTCATCCAACATAACTAAATCGTTATTAAGAATTGAAGTATATTCAAAACTTTTATGTGTTTGAAAAGTTTTCATATTTGTCCCCAATATTTTATTCACAATATCATTGCGAAGTCTTATCATAATATCTTTAGAAAACAAAAATCGAAAATGGTTTCGTAAATACGTTGTTGCCCCAAGTCCGATAACCAGCAAAATACCAGCATAACAGCTTTGTCTTAACTTTTCCATTTGTCCCATAGATGTTATATCAATAACACTTTGAAGATATAACGCAAACAGTATCGATGCAAGTATATTTATTAGTGAAAATAACATCCATGCAAATAATATTTTTTTGCATATTTATAATAATTTTTCATTCTTGCTCCTTCTGCGTGATTCTGACAGCATTTCTTATCATACATATCACCAGCTCTGTAATTTGCCATTTTAGCCTCTTCTTGCAAAAATGCTCAATCACTTTTATCTGTTGTCTGTCGCCAAAACCTCACAAATGCTATACGCCAAAATATTATATATCGCCTATATAAACAGAAGTATCATTTACATATTGATTAGTATCGGCAGTTTGAAATAAGACATCAATTTTATAATAATACAGTCTAATATCGTCAGTTTGATTTCCTAATGCAACTACAAATTCATCTCCATTATCAAATGCAAATTTAATTTTATTAAAATCTTCTTTTGGTGGTAACTCGAAAATGTATAATTGACTATTATTGTTTATATAAAGCAAACGATTGGTATCATACACAAATAGTAATTGTTTCGAATCAGAGATATTACTATCAGGTATTATATCTAATATAGTGTCTATATCACCATAAAACAAAATATTCAAATTTCCATCTTTTAGCTCAGCTAGCACTGATTTTCTTGAAAGATTTTGGATATATACATAGTTTCCCAATATTTTAAATTTTAATATTCCCTCTTCACCTATATACTTTTCAATGCCCTCGCAAGAATATTCTGCTATTATATTACCTTCTTTAGTATCATATGAACATATATAATATTTTTGTAAATTATTGTCAGATGTTCTTGAAACAAAGGTCCAAAGTTCAGTTTCTAACACATCAAACTGCAATATAAAATCCGAATTACTTTCTGTTACAGCCTTACTTAATCTATTGTTAAGATCAAAAGAATCAACAAACTGTAGCAAATTATTACTCACAGTATAACTTTTTAACGAATATATTGTATCTTGATTTCCTTTTAAATACACCAGCACTAAATTCAAATTTTCATCCAAAACCTGTTCAAGGGTCTCATTGCTCAAATCTATGCAATATAAATTACTTGTAATGTCAGAATCCGTATATGTAGTTATATACAAGTATATTTTATTATTTATATATACATTTGTATTGGTATCCATAAAATACCTTTCAACCATTCCAAGTCTTTTAGTTTCTTCTGTTTTAATATTATATGAATAATATATACATTCTCCATTATCTGTATATTTAAAATAAACCAAATTATCATCGGCAAGACACGTTATCCCACTATAATTAGCTAAACATATTTCCGCGCCATTTTCCAACTCTATACAATAATCCGATTCCTCAGCTATGTTATCTATATATTCCTTGGTCATTTCACCTTGGGCAGCTTTTGAAGTATTGTTTATATTAGCTTCATCTGTACCTTTAATAGAACAACCGCATAATGAAGTTAATATTATCAGTATAACTATCGCAGTTTTTCTTTTCATATTAACGCCTATCCTTTTTAATATAAAATGGGACTGCCACAAAATGTTAGGATATCTCAAAACAAAATTTTACATTTTGTGGCAGCCAATTATTATCATAAATTCAATTCAATTTTCAACAAAAAATTAATATATATATCCACAATATTCATTAACGGTTACAGCAGTATGGATCTTGGAAGCAGACATCTCATAATAGCCACTTTTACCTGGTGTAAGATAACCAATAAGTGGATCCGCTAGTACAAAGGTAGCCTTATCATCCCTGGCGGATGAAACACTCAATGCGTGTCCATTAGAGTTATAAGGCCATCCACCAGTAGTGGTACAAACAATCCTTAATGCCGCAGGCGCCTTATATGTCGCAATAGCAGCATATAAATTTTTTTTCATTGTTTCAAGACTGACATTCGTTTTTCTGGCGACATATGCATTTTTACTTTGATTTGCATTTAAATATGTACGCAGATTATCAAAATTACCACCCCGTTGGGGATCAATAGACATAGCATTGGCTAAGACGCTTTGCGAATATTTTGTACCCGTTAAATATTTCATCATAGCCTGACAGGTTGCTGCCACACAATATGCTGGCTGCTCTTGTGCATAACAGATATATCCGCCTGGAAGCATAGTGTATGTTGACTGGGTTGAAGCAGTATACTCATCTGCAATACTGTCAGTTTCTGAAAGCTTTTGTTGAATCATAGCTCGTTGTGCTTCCGTCAAGCTAGAATTTCTTTGATTTAATTCATTCAACTGTTCATATTCTGACGGAATATATGAATCAACAGCACCTGAAGGTGCCTCTCCATAATAAGGTGCGGGGATTGGAAGATTACTCAAATCAGATGGCTGAGGTTCACCATCTGAAGATGCGGCTAAAACAGTTATGGAACTTACTGCTATTAATAGTGGCATTAGTGCCATTGTATAAATTTTTTTCTTCATTTTATTACCTTCCTTTCTTTTGGTGAATAATGAGCAAATTTGAAAATTACACAAAAATTCTTAATTTGAACCAACTGCTAAATGAATGGATTCAGATTAATATAAGTTATTTATGCGTATTGCATTTGCTGATTGTGCATTTTAGGACTAGCTATAAATAAAATTTAGTAAATATTTTAAATTTGCTCATTTATAGAATATAAAAATATTATGTTGTTCAAGTTTGACTCCTATACTATAGCATTTCATGACAAAAAGTACCATGTCAAAACTGGAAAAATATTTTTTCCAGTTTTGACATGTTGCTTTGAAATACTTTATGGTATAATAGCTATCGATATTATACCAGCTCGCATAAGCATGATATCATAAATTATTATTAAATATTAGGAGGTTTTACAAATGAAACCAAAAGAGAAACTAATCAGACAACTCGCTGCTCTGGCACTTATCATTTTAATTATTGCTCCACAACACAATTATTGTAGCGAACCAGAACTTTCTTCTGCTACTACAGTACATTCTTTAACACCTGATCACCAAAATAATATTTAAGATTTTCTTTTATTAAATTTTGGTTATGTATATCTTTTCTTGCGACAGCAATATAATATGCCTGTCGCATCATTTTTTGGGAATTCAACAATATCTGATTCTGTTCCTCAGATTTTTTCATTTTTATTGCAATCTTCAATTGATTTCCTGCTGTCTCCATTAACAATTCCACCAACGCATGTGCATACCTTCGGCTAATTGCTATTTCCAAGCCTTCTTTTGCTTTTACCAACGCCTCTTCGTATCGTCCTTGTTTTCTAAGCGGTCGTGACAAATTCGCCAGATTAATAAGTTTTAACTCCGCCGCATTCTTTATATCCATATATCCTGCATCTAAACTCCTGATAATTACCTCATAAATCAGGATGGCTTTATCCAGTTTCTCCATATCATAATATGCTGTCCCCATTCCCATCAAAATCAATATCTCCTGCTCCCTATATGGATATATTTTATCACGCTTCTCTCCCCACAGATAACATTCATACTCTGGAATTGTCATTTTTATTGTTTCCTCTAACTGCAGTAAAAACTCCTGTGGGCTAAGTTCTCCCAGCTCATATGTCAATAATGTTTCAACTCTTTTTAAATACTGTCTATCCACAAGTGAATCTGATATTTTCTCACGAATACGCTCCAAATACCACTTAGCCATATTATACTCTCGTTTTGCCATCGCATCTTCAAATAGGGTATATTCTTCCAACAAGGACATATCCTTTCCCATGCATACTGCACAGTTATCATGCACCGCACGCCCCATCTTCTCCATAAGTTTTCTGTATGTTTCTCGCTTAATCTTATGCTTTCCATTTTCAATACGCGATAATGTCTCCACAGAGCAAATTCCATCACTTAAATCCTCTTGTGTGATTCCAACAGCATTTCTTGTCATACGTATTACATCACCAGCTCTGTAATTTGCCATTTTAGCTCTTCCTCACAAAAACGCTCAATCACTTTTATCTGTTGTCTATCACCAAAAACTTCACAAATGCTGTATGCCATTAAACATTCCTTCTGAATTTCATGCCTCTTTATGTCGTCTTTTAATGCATCTGCTCCATATCGTGTCAATAGAATTCGTGCTCTAAGAAAACGGAACTGTTCCAGCCCTGCGCAAGCTCTGCCTTGTGAGACATAATCAATTCCTTGATCAGTATAGTACAATACTTTATCGAAATCCTGCTGTTTTTGTGCCAGATCAATAATTTCCAGCAGAATTTTACTTCCCAATTCCTGCTTTCTGCGCTCAGTATCATAGTATTTTATATGATGAAATAAATCCAACAATATTTCTTCTTGGCGAATATACATTTTGTTTCTGGCATAATGGATCAATATTAAAATTAGTTTTGCCTCTGTTGTTGTATAGAGCTGTTTTTTTCTGTAATCTTCAAATACAGTTCCATGTTTTGTTATCTGTAACGCTTCCTGTGCTGTCTTATATACTTTTTCCCAAATTTCCTGCTGTTTTAAATTACCTTCTTCCAAATCTCCGACCAGCATTACAACTTCCTGATAAAGACAGAATTGTTCATGAAGATCTGAATTAAAGTTTTCCATCTTACGGTAATGCAACAATTCCTCCCGTACTCGAACATAATCCTTTTTCTGCATATGTTCTAAGATAGACTCCCTCGCACGCCACAAATCATAATCCTGATCATTTAAAAGCTGTTCAAACTGACAAACCTCTTTTCCTATCCGCTCAAGAAGCAGGCTGCTTGTAAGAGAATCCACGCACCGAACTCCATCTTCCAGACGCATTAATGTACTGGCAGAACAAATACCATCACACACTTGATTCAATGTTAGTTTATACTTTTCTCTATAATAAGAAAGCACAACTCCTACTGATTTTATCTTCATCTATTTCGCTCCAAATTACCTCTTTGCGCGTTCTAACATTCTTTTTACATAAATTCCTGTGTAGGATTGCGGACAAGATGCAATGTACTCTGGAGTACCTTCGGCAATCACAGTACCACCGCCGTCTCCGCCTTCTGGTCCAATATCAATAATATAGTCTGCGGTCTTAATCACATCCAAGTTGTGTTCAATAACAATCACCGTGTTGCCGCCCTCCGCAAGACGCTGCAAAATCTCTACCAATTTATGCACATCTGCAAAATGAAGCCCTGTTGTCGGCTCGTCCAAAATATAGATTGTCTTTCCTGTGCTCCTGCGACTTAATTCTGTCGCAAGCTTAATGCGCTGTGCTTCTCCACCAGAGAGCGTTGTCGAAGGTTGCCCTAATTTAATATAGGAAAGCCCCACATCATATAAAGTTTCAATTTTTCTCTTAATAGAGGGTACTGGCTCAAAGAATGTCATCGCTTCCTCAACAGTCATATCCAGCACATCATAGATACTCTTTCCCTTATATTTAACATCTAATGTCTCTCTGTTGTAACGTTTTCCCTGACAAACTTCACAAGGCACATAGACATCTGGCAGAAAGTGCATCTCAATCTTAATAATGCCATCACCGCCGCACGCCTCGCACCGACCACCTTTTACATTAAAGCTAAAACGCCCTTTGCTGTATCCTTTTGCCTTCGCGTCAACAGTCGATGCAAACAAATCTCGGATTTGGTCAAACACCCCGGTGTAGGTTGCCGGATTGGAACGCGGAGTCCTGCCTATCGGTGACTGGTCGATTGCAATTACTTTGTCAAGCTGCTCCACCCCTTCAATCTTCTTAAATTTCCCCGGAATTGTGCGTGCTCTGTTCAGTTTTTTCGCTAAATACTTATATAAAATTTCATTTACCAGAGACGATTTTCCCGATCCAGACACGCCTGTCACGCAGGTAAATACACCAAGCGGAAACTTCACATCAATATTTTTCAGGTTGTTTTCTGCTGCCCCCTTCACAGTAAGCCAGCCTGTCGGATTTCTGCGGTGTTCCGGTACAGGAATTTGTATTTTTCCACTTAAATACTGTCCAGTGATAGACTCTGGAACCTGCATAATCTCCTCTGCTGTTCCTTGTGCAATCACTTCCCCGCCATGTTCCCCAGCGCCAGGACCAATATCAATCACATGATCTGCCGCCAACATTGTATCCTCGTCGTGTTCCACAACAAGCAGCGTATTTCCAAGTCCTTGTAGATTGCGCAGCGCGGAAAGCAGCTTGTCATTGTCTCGCTGATGCAGTCCAATGCTTGGCTCATCCAGAATATAACACACGCCAACTAAACCAGAGCCAATCTGCGTTGCCAGACGAATGCGCTGTGCTTCGCCGCCAGAAAGGGACGCAGTACCTCTTGACAGACATAGATATTCCAGTCCAACACTTGCAAGAAATCCTACACGTGCTCGTATTTCTTTTAAAATGCGCTTTCCTATCAACTGCTGTTGTTGGGTCAACTGCATTGTATCCAGAAAATTGTATAAATTTGTGATGGACATGGAGGTAATTTCATAGATATTCTTATCACAGACTGTCACTGCAAGCGAAGTCTTTTTCAGACGTCTTCCGCCGCATTCCTTACAGGGCGTGATACGCATAAATGTCTCGTACTCCTGTTTGATACCTTCCGACGCGGTTTCTCTGTACCTGCGCTCCACATTTTTGAGCAGTCCTTCAAACGCCACGGGATATGTTCCTTCACCGCGTTGCCCTTTATAATGTACAGTCACTTGTCTTCCATTTGTCCCACCTATCAAAACATCTTTTATCTTATCGGGCAACAGTTCAAACGGTGTGTCGAGGGAAAAATCATACTCCTTGCACAAAGCCTGCAAAATCGCATTGGTAAAGCTTCCCTTATCCGCGCAGGACTGCCACCCCATAACAGTAATTGCACCCTGATTAATGCTAAGACTCTTATCTGGTATGATTAAATCCATGTCAAATTCCATCTTGTAACCGAGTCCAAAGCATTCTGGACAGGCACCAAACGGATTGTTAAAAGAAAAACTCCGCGGCTCCACCTCATCAATACTGATATTACAATCAGGACAGGCAAAGCTATCAGAAAAGTTCATCATCTCGCCGTCAATCACATCTACCATCAAAAGTCCTTCTGAAAGTGCCATGACATTCTCTATAGAATCTGTCAGCCTTCGCTCAACACCTTCTTTTACAGCAATTCTATCCACAATAATCTCAATATTATGTTTGATATTTTTTTCGAGTTTAATCTCCTCTGACAAATCATACAGATTCCCGTCAATGCGCACACGCACATAACCGCTTTTCTTTGCGCGGTCAAGCACTTTGGCATGTTCCCCTTTTCTGCCGCGCACCACAGGCGCCAAAAGCTGAAGTTTTGTCCCCTGCGGCAGCTCCATAATCTGGTCAACCATCTGGTCAACTGTCTGACGCTTAATCTCCCGCCCGCAATTTGGACAGTGCGGAATTCCAATGCGCGCATACAAAAGTCTAAAATAATCATAGATTTCTGTCACCGTGCCAACTGTCGAACGCGGATTTCTATTTGTGGATTTCTGGTCAATCGAAATCGCAGGCGACAATCCATCAATGCGCTCCACATTTGGCTTCTCCATCTGTCCCAAAAACTGTCTAGCATAGGAAGACAAAGATTCCATATATCGTCTCTGTCCCTCCGCATAAATGGTATCAAACGCAAGAGAAGATTTACCAGAACCAGACAGCCCTGTCAACACAACAAATTTGTTTCTGGGAATGTCCAGATCAATGTTTTTCAGATTGTGTTCATTTGCACCGCGAATCTTAATAACCTCTCCCTTTGGCAACATCTTTAATTGTTCTCTGTCCATTTTCGTACCATACCTTTCTTTTATGAACTATAGCTTATCAACATCGTATAGAATATCATTTTATAATTATGCAGTGCCCAAACACATTCAAAGCCCACTTGTTAAATCCAACAACTGCTTTTTGAGTTCCATCATCTTGTCACGCAACTCCATTGCCGCCTCAAAATTAAGATCTGCCGCTGCCTTGCGCATATTCTTTTCCACTGTGTCAATTAATTTCTTAAGTTCCTTCTCATTCATTGATTCCGGATCTTTTTCAAACTGTTGTTCTTCTTTTGCCACCGCTTTTGAAATGCTGATAAGGTCGCGTACTGCCTTCTTGATTGTCTGTGGCGTAATACCATGTTCCTCATTATATTTTTGCTGGATAGCACGTCTTCTGGCAGTCTCCTCCAATGTTATCTGCATAGAATCTGTAATTGTATCAGCATACATAATTACATGCCCTTCTGCATTTCTTGCGGCACGACCAACCGTCTGAATCAAAGACGTCGCAGAGCGCAGAAATCCTTCTTTATCTGCGTCCAAAACCGCCACAAGCGATATCTCAGGAATGTCAAGCCCCTCGCGCAAAAGATTAATACCGACAAGCACGTCAAACACATCAAGGCGCATATCACGAATTATCTGCGCGCGCTCAAGCGTGTCAATATCAGAGTGTAGATATTTCACACGCACACCGACTTCTGACATATATTGGGTCAAATCTTCCGCCATACGCTTTGTCAGCGTTGTCACCAACACTTTATTGTGCTTGGCAGTCTCCGCATTAATTCTGGCAATCAAATCGTCAATCTGTCCTTCTACAGGGTGTATCTCAATCTCTGGGTCCAATAGCCCCGTAGGACGGATAATTTGCTCCGCACGCAAAAGTTCATGCTGTTTTTCATATTCATTTGGCGTCGCCGAGACAAAGAGCATCTGGTCAATTTTTTGCTCAAACTCCTCAAATTGAAGCGGCCTGTTGTCTAGTGCTGACGGAAGCCGAAACCCATATTCCACCAGAGTTGTTTTTCGAGAACGATCACCCGCATACATTCCACGAATTTGCGGAATTGTCATATGTGACTCATCTATGATAATCAGAAAATCTTCTGTAAAAAAATCCATCAAACAATATGGCGGATCTCCTTCCTTCGAGCCATTTAGATGTCTGGAATAATTCTCTATACCAGAACAAAATCCTGTCTCACGAAGCATCTCAATATCAAAATTTGTTCGCTCAGAAATGCGCTGTGCCTCTAAAAGCTTGTCCTCACTCTTAAAATAACGCACACGCTCTTTCATTTCCTCCTCAATGTCCACACATGCCTTGGCAATCCGCTCTGGCGCTACAACATAATGCGACGCTGGAAAAATAGTAGTGTGCTCCAAAGTAGCATGAACCTTATTTGTTATTGGGTCCACCTCAGCAATACGGTCAATTTCATCTCCAAAAAACTCCACACGAATCAAAAAATCACCACCCTGCGCCGGATGAATATCTACCACATCACCATGTACGCGAAAACGCCCTCGGTCAAGCTCCATATCATTTCGGTCATACTGCATCTCAATCAAGGCATGAATCACTTCATCTCTATCTTTAGCCATTCCTGGCCGCAAAGAAAGCATCATTCCCTGATACTCGTCTGGACTCCCCAGACCATAAATGCAAGACACGCTGGCCACCACCACAACATCACGGCGTTCTGTCAAAGATGCTGTCGCTGATAGTCTCAACTTATCAATCTCATCATTGACAGCGGAGTCCTTTGCAATATAAGTGTCTGAGGACGGTATATATGCCTCTGGCTGATAATAATCATAGTAGGACACAAAATATTCTACCGCGTTTTCTGGAAAAAATTCTTTAAACTCACCATACAATTGTCCGGCGAGCGTTTTATTATGCGCTATCACCAAAGTGGGTTTTTGCAGCGCCTGTATAATATTCGCCATGGTAAAAGTTTTGCCGGAACCAGTAACACCTAATAAAGTTTGGAATTGGTTGCCCTCTTTAAAGCCTTTTACAAGGGCTTCAATTGCCTGCGGTTGGTCTCCGGTGGGCTGGTATGGGGCATGTAATTTAAACTCTGACATATGAAAACCTCCAATTTGTGACCAAAAAATTTAACCATTCACCCTAAATTCATGTAATTTGATTGTTACAGTTCAGCCTCAGGACTTTGCACTAACTGCAAAGTCCATAAAATAGCTATAAGGTTGAAGGGAAGAGCATCCAGCCACGGTATGTGGCTTTGACACCATGAAGTGATTCTACATGGCTTAATAATTGTAATAATATTAACTAATGCATATAGTATTGTCCTGTCATTTAGTTTTTCATTATAACATATAAGCCAAAAAAAGTACAGACCAAAATCAAACTTTTGTTCTATGCTTTTCTATTAGGTTTTCCTTTAAATGAAGCAATAGCTATTTTCCAAAATGCACAAAAAAATTTTACATATTCTCTTTTCATTTCCATAAAATAGTATTAAAATAGAACTATCTTTGAAATACCATAAATACAACTGCAACAGGAAAGGAGAACCAAAATGGCTAAGAAATTTAGCAAACTTGTTTTATTCAGTGCCCTCGCCGGTGCTGCAGCTGCGGGAACCTATTATTATCTTCGCAAGAAAACAGACGCTTCCGAAGATGAGCTTGACGATTTTGATGATTTTGACGATTTTGATGAGGATCTTGATGATGAAGATTTCTCCTCTGACTCCGTAAATTCCACAGGCAGCAAAAACCGTCCATATGTATCAATTGATATAGACAATGCAAAAGAAATTATTGGTGAGAAAGTAATTGAGACTCTCGATAAGACAAAAGAAAAACTCGAACACTTTAATGTGTCCGAGAAAATTGACAAAGCAAAAGAAATCATCGGTGAGATGACTTCTCCCTCTGTTGAACCTGTCTATACACAGGTAGACATGTCCGCTGTACCAGCATCTGACACAGCGACCTCTGAGAATATTCAGACAGGCTCTGTCTCTATGACCTATACGGAATCTTCTAACACGGAAGAAACTTCAGAAGAATTTTTTGACGATTCTGATATGGAATGATTCGAGTAGAAGAATATCTTTTCTCCTACTCTCACACTGGGCACCTGATAACTTTGCTGATATTTTTCCTTGCGGTGCCCATGTACATAATTAAAAGCATGTTAGAAATTTCTCAATATAATTAAAACCTATTCAAATAAAAAATGTTCTAGTTCTTTCACGCTTGTAAAATAGACATCACTATTTTTTCTCATAAATTCTCGAATTTCTGGAATATCATTCGCCCAGCCAGCACCGACGAACGGTACGCCGTAAGCCTTTGCCATATCATATCCTGGTTTTAAATCATCTACCATAATCATCTCTTCCGGTTTTAAATGATATTTATGGGCAATCTTTTCCAGTGCATATGTACTAGGTTTTCTCTGTTCTGGCAAACACTCCCAGCCAAAAATCATATCCGGCAGAGGAAGGTAGTTCTTTTCATAATCCCGTCTAATATTAAAGTCATAGGAATGCGATATCACACACACAATCCCTCCCTCTTTCTTCTGGCGCTCAATAATCTCCTTTATTCCAGTATATGCCTGTGGTGTATGTCCCGATACATAACTTCGCCAGCATTCAACTTCCACTTCAAGTTCCTGATCAGTCATGCCAAGCTTATCCACACAATATGAAATAAACCCTGGATCAAAATTCTCCCGAAAATAATCATTGAGAGAGATTGTCACTCCTGGTCTAAGTATTTTCAGCGCCTCCAAAAACGCAGGATAATGTATTGTTGCAGTACTGTTCACTACTGTATCATCATGGTCTAATATAAGACATTTATATCTCATTTTATCCTTTTTCCTTTCAAAAAAATCCAGCTGTGCGGTTATCATATGTTTTTACTGCACAGTTTTTATGCACAGACCCGTGCAGGGGAAATAAGTCGCTAACGCGGCGCACGGGTCGAGAAAGATAAATCTTCTCTACTCGATTTGCATTCTTATTTCGGCAGTACAAAGGAACTTTTCAACGATACAATTCTGTTAAACACTAGTGCATCTGGTTTGGAATCTTTGGCGTCTACATTAAAAAATCCCTGTCTCACAAACTGAAAACTATCATATGGTTCTGCTTCCTTGAGCGCTGGTTCCACGTAACATTCTTTCAATACTGTTAGAGAATTGGGATTGAGGTTGAGCGAACCGTCCTCATTGTATACCCCTTTCTCCTCATCGATCAAATTTTCATACAATCGAACCTCCGCCTTCACCGCATAAGGTGCCGGAACCCAATGAATTGTTCCCTTAACCTTTCTGCCTGTAAAGCCGCTACCCTGCTTTGTCTCAGGGTCATACGTGCAGTGCACAACGGTTACTTTGCCATTCTCATCTTTTTCATAACTGACACACTTAACAAAATATGCGCTCATCAAGCGTACTTCATTTCCTGGAAATAGCCGAAAATATTTCTTTGGTGGCTCCTCCATAAAATCATCTCTATCAATGTACAGTTCCCTGCAAAACGGAACCTGTCTATAGCCAAGAGATTCATTTTCAAGATTGTTAGACACCTCAAGATACTCCACTTTCCCCTCAGGATAATTGTCAATTATAAGCTTTACAGGATCGAGCGCCGCCATCATTCTTGGCTTTTTCAGCTTTAAATCCTCACGGATACAATGCTCAAGCATCGCGTAATCCGTCGAGGAGTTTGCCTTGCTCACGCCGCAGAGCTCCACAAACTTCTGGATAGACTCCGGCGTAAAACCACGTCTTTTCAATGCCGCGATGGAAACCAGTCGCGGGTCGTCCCAACCGTCAACAATCCCCTCCTGCACAAGCTTTTTAATATAGCGTTTTCCAGTCACAACATTCGTGAGATACAACTTTGCCTGCTCTATCTGTCTTGGTGGATGCGGATATTCTAACTCTCTTACCACCCAGTCGTAAAGCGGTCTATGATCCTCGAACTCCAATGTACAAATTGAGTGCGTGATACCCTCAATCGCATCTTCAATTGGGTGCGCAAAATCATACATTGGATAAATACACCACTTATCGCCTGTGTTGTGATGCGTCATGTGCGCCACACGATATAAAACAGGATCTCTCATATTCAAATTAGGCGAAGTGATATCAATACGCGCGCGAAGCACCTTCTCGCCATCTGCATACTTCCCGTTCTTCATCTCCTCAAAAAGCCGCAAATTCTCCTCGACAGAGCGACTACTTGAAGGGTCTTCCTTTCCTGGCTCCGTAAAAGTCCCTCTGTATTCCTTAATCTGCTCTGCTGTTAAATCAGATACATATGCCTTTCCCTTCCGAATTAGCTTAACTGCACACTCGTACATCTGTTCAAAATAGTCAGAAGCAAAAAAAAGTCTATCCTCCCAATCTGCGCCAAGCCACGCAACATCTGCCTTAATGGACTCCACAAATTCTATGTCCTCCTTGGTCGGATTTGTATCGTCAAAGCGCATGTTGAATTTGCCGCCATACTCTTTTGCAAGCCCATAATTGACAAGGATCGCCTTGGCATGTCCAATGTGCAAGTATCCATTTGGTTCTGGCGGAAAACGCGTGTGCACAGTATTATACACGCCCTCTGCTAAGTCCTTGTCGATTAGCTGCTCAATAAAATTTCTTGAAACGACTTCCCTTTCCTCTGTCGAAGCCAATTCTATGTTTTTTTCTGCGTCACTCATCCTTAATCCTCCATTCTGTCATTCCCTATAAATTTATATCTCACCATGATTTTATTTTTCTATCATTTGCTCAAATATCTCTTATTGTAATAAATAAATGGGAATTTGTAAAGTTTTTCTAAATTTTTCTAACACAATCTTTTTCAGCCTGTTACCAATTATCTAATATGAAAACCTTAATATCGCACTTCCACCAAACACAGCCCTTTTGCTGGAACTAACGCACCTGCCCTATCTCTGGTAGCATCTTTTTCCAGAAGTGCTTGCACAGATGCAGGGCTTCTCTGCCCTAATCCAACCTCAATTAAAGTTCCTGTGAGTATGCGTACCATATGATACAGAAAGCCGTCACCACTGTAGGTGATGACGACCTCATTGTCATTCCTATCAATTTCCACGAAATCAATTGTGCGCACAGTAGACTTTTTACTCTTTTTGGTAGAAGTGAACGCCTTAAAATCATGTTTCCCTATCAGATAGGCAGCAGCGGTGCGCATTGTCTCCAAATTAAGTTCTTCTAGTATCTCATACACATATCTGCGCGCAAAAATGCAAGGAAGTTCTGTATTCCAAATACGGTAGCGATAGGTCTTTCCTTTTGCATTCAGTCTGCTGTGAAATCGTTCGGGCATCTCCTGTATCGCTATCACACCAATATCCTCTGGCAAATACTGATTCATATAAGCCATCACGTCCTTTGCAGTCATATCTGTGTCAATCTTAAAGTTCGCCACCTGCCCAAGCGCATGTACGCCCGCATCCGTTCGCCCAGAACCATCAACTTGTACAAAATCAAGTCCTGTCATCTTTGTAAGAATTGCCTCGAATTTTCCCTGTATTGTATTATTTGTGGAATCCTGACGCTGCCACCCCTGATAGCGAGTGCCCTCATACTGTATCGTTATCTTAAAATTTCTCATTGCCTTTATTTTCAGGACATCTTACCTATCTATTGCCTTCGTCCAATTTCCTGATTTCCTCCTCATTTAACTGCCGGAACTGATTGATATTTCGGATTAACAATCGTATACTGTACTTTGGTGTGTCAAAAAAGCCTGCCTCATTCATATTGACCACAATAATACCAATTGGCACAGCCACCAACATCCCGCCAACTCCCGCTAGACGATAGCCAATAAAAAGCAAAAACAATGTGGGAATCGGCTCCATACCAATGGAATCTCCCATAATCTTGGGCTGAATTAGTTGACGGAACAATTGTCCAAAGCCCCAAATAATCAAAAATCCAAGTGCCCTCAAATAATTGCCGCCAATCACATTGACAATCGCCCACGGAATCAGCACAATGCCCGTCCCAAAAAAGGGCAGAAAATCTAGAAACGCTATTAATAACGCAATCAACAATCCATACCGAACTTTTAACACAGTCAGCCCAATCAGCAACAATATATACATCCAAATTTCAATGCGAAACTGTGCCTTAAAATAGCCTCCAACTGCCTGTTTCAAACTTGAGACAAACACATCATATTTATGCATAATATTTTCGGGAAGTATCTTGTCCAGAAAACTTCCTAGCCAATCGCGGTCCGCAATGAAAAAATACGCGGACAACATACACATAATGATCGAGATAATAACGCTGGCAATGTTGCCAACCATGCTGCCCATTCCCCCAAAAGCACGAAAATCAAAACTTTTCGGTAAATCAGCAATCATCTGACCAATAATATTTCCCAAATTGTTCAAGGTATCTGCAAGCTTCGGCGACCGACCGCCGATATATTGGTCTATCCACATACCAAACGCATCAAAATCTTGTTTTACAGCCTCCCACATTGCAGGAATCTCCTGTATAAAACCCGAAATCTGTCTCCAGAGTATAACGCCAAGTCCATAACCGATTCCAATCACCGCTGCAATTACACACACAATGACGACTACCGTCCCCGCCTTTCTCTTAATCTTCAATTTTCGCTCAAGAAACACTACAAGCGGGTTTGCAATACAAGAGATAATCCAGCCAATCACAAATGGCATAAAAAACAAAACCAATCTCGGCACCAAAAAAATGCAGAGCAACAAAATCACCAGTGAAATCAATATGTTTACAATCAGTTTGAGATTCTCTGTTCCGATTGTCTTTCTTTCCATAATCAGCACTCTCCTTCCGGCTGCTCTATCATATGGTCAATCAGTTCATAGATCTCTTCTCGCCCTTGCTTCGTCTGTGCCGAAAATGGTATCACAATCGTATCTTTATCCACATTAAGTCCCTGCCGCACTGCCTTGAGTTGCTTCTGCAATTGACTGCGGTTTATCTTGTCTGCCTTTGTCGCGATAATAATTGGATGAAAACCATTTGATAAAATCCACTCATACATAATCTTATCATTTGCTGACGGGTCATGCCGAATATCAACCAGCAAAAAAACTGCCTTTAATACTTTGGACTGTCGCAAATATTTCTCTATCATTTTTCCCCATTTTTCTTTTTCCTGCTGACTCACCTTCGCATATCCATATCCTGGAAGATCCACAAAATATAACGCATCATTAATGTTATAAAAATTAATTGTCTGTGTTTTTCCTGGTTGTGCGCTGGTGCGCGCCAACGATTTGCGATTCATAAGCGCATTGATCAGCGAGGATTTCCCCACATTACTCTTTCCAGCAAAGGCAATTTCTGGCATTGTATTTTGTGGTATTTTGCTTGTCACGCCAATCACGGTCTCCAAACTAACATTTTTAATTACCATCTGTTACTTCTCCTGCTTGTTGTTTCCAGTCCTTGCCTTGGATCTCGTGCTCTTAACTTTGATTTCTCGCGAAAAAGCAAGTGGTATTACATCATCCATAGACTCTACCAGACAAATTTCCATACCTGATTTAATTTCATTTGAAATCTCCGCCACATCTTTCTCATTCTTCTCCGGCACAAGTACTGTCGTAATGCCTGCTGTCTTTGCCGCCAACAGCTTTTCTTTCAGTCCGCCAATTGGGAGCACTCTTCCGCGCAGCGTTATCTCACCTGTCATAGCAACCTTTGCCTTGACAGGCGTGTCAGTGATGGCGGACAATACTGCTGTCGCCATAGTAATCCCCGCCGAGGGTCCATCTTTTGGCACTGCCCCCTCTGGAATGTGTATATGAAAATCATTTTCTTTAAAAAATTCTGGTGCAATCTTATACTTTTGTGCGATAGACCGAATAAAGCTGATTCCAGTCATTGCAGACTCCTTCATCACATCGCCAAGCTTTCCAGTCAACTCTATCTCACCTTTGCCTGGCATAATATTCACTTCTATCTGAAGGGTATCACCGCCGACACTCGTCCACGCAAGTCCCCTGACAATTCCAACATCATCCTTCTCATTCGCCATATCCACACTGTATTTGGGCTTTCCAAGATATTTTTCAAGCTTTTGGCTATTGACACGGATACTCTTATCTTGTACCTGCTTATCCTTTTTGCCATTTCTGTTTTTCAGGATTTCCAGTGCAGCTTTTCTGCAAACTGTGCCAAGCTTCCGTTCCAAGTTTCGCACGCCTGCCTCTTTTGTATATCGGTCAATCACCGCCTTGATAGCATTGTCACTGATTGTTAACTGGGAATCTTTCAGCCCGTTTTTCTTTAACTGCTTTTCCCATAAATGCTCCTTTGCAATATGGAACTTTTCATTTGCAGTGTAACTTGTAACCTCGATAATGTCCATACGGTCCAACAGCGGTCTAGGAATATTACCCGCATCATTTGCTGTCGCAATAAACAAAACTTTCGATAAATCAAGCGGCAATTCCACATAATGATCCCTAAAATGACAGTTTTGCTCTGGGTCTAATACCTCTAACAGCGCAGAGGAGGTATCCCCCTTGTAATCACTGCTAACCTTATCAATCTCGTCAAGCAACATTAACGGATTACATACGCCTGCCTGTTTGAGACCATTTGCAATGCGCCCTGGCATTGCTCCAACATAAGTTTTTCGATGTCCTCTAATTTCTGCCTCATCACGCACACCGCCCAAACAAATCCTAATATATTTCTTATTCAACGCCTCAGCAATTGATTTTGCAATAGAAGTTTTCCCTGTTCCAGGCGGTCCCACCAGACACAAAATTGGCGCTTCGCCTTTGCTTGTCAGACACCGCACTGCCAAATATTCAACAATACGCTCCTTGACTTTCTCCAATCCATAGTGGTCCCTCTCTAAAATTTCCTCCGCTCTGTTGATATCGTTGTTGTCTTTTGACGCCTTATTCCAGGGAAGCTCTAACAGGGTCTCAATATATCCTCGCTCTACTGCGCTCTCAGAGCTCGATCCCATAATGGTTTTAAATCTGGCAATCTGCTTTTTAATCTTTTCCTTAACTTCCGTATCTGCCTTTAACTTGGCAAGTGCTTCCTCATAGTGTTTCACATCAGAATACTGATTTTTATCCCCCAGCTCTTCCTGTATATATTCCAACTGCTCTCGCAGAACATAATCTCTCTGATTTTTGTCAATTTTCTCTCGAATTTTTACTGCCAACTGTGTGCGTATCGCTGCAATCTGTGCCTCATTCATAATCAACAACACCAATTCGCCGCACTGTTCTGCAATATTCTCTATTTCAAGCACTTGCTGCTTCTGTTCGTACGTAAACGGAGTATTGATTAAAATCTGATTTATCAAAACCACCAGACTACAGTTATCCTTAAAATATTTGCTAAGGCTCTTTCCTATCTTGGGATAAAATTTGACATAGGTGTCAAACACTTCCTTGAGAGTACGCACTAATGCCTCTTTTTCAGACTGGGAAATGTCTTCTTCTTTATCGACAATCTCTTCATAGGAAGCACTAAAATACTTTCCTTCATTGTCACTTAGCTCTAAAATGTGCGCCCTTGTCACAGCTTCCACCATCACTCTGTCAATATCATTGGGAAGTTTTGTAACCTGCTTGATATTCGCCACTGTGCACACTTTATATAAACCATCTTCCTCTGGATTCTCTTCCTCTGGGTCCACCTGCGGCACAAGCAATACTTTTTGCAAATGATTTAATGCCTGCTCAATCGCATTTTTGGACATATCTCTGTTCAAATCAAAATGCATGATCATACCTGGCACTACTGTTAATCCGCGCAGTGCCACCAAAGGTAATGCTGTCGTTATCTGCTCCATCTATTATATCCTCTCCTAATCAGATATAAAACGCCGCCTTTGTATAAGGCGGCGTCTATAATCCATCCATTTATTTATCTCGCCTTTTTCTCTCGCTCTGTACGCATTGATTCACGGTGTACTACAAAAGGCTGACTTGTTCCTTCTACAGACTCCTTGGTAATGACACAACTCTCAATCGTGTCATCTGAAGGAATCTCATACATCACATCCATCATAATGCTCTCCATGATGGAACGCAGACCTCTGGCTCCTGTCTTTCTCTCCAGCGCTTTCTCCGCAATCGCTTCTATCGCATCTGGCTCGAAGGAAAGCTTCACATTGTCAAACTCAAACAACTTTTGATATTGCTTGATGAGAGCACTTCTGGGTTCTCTTAAAATTCTCATGAGCGCTTGCTTATCCAGTCCTTCCAACGATACATTAATTGGAACCCTGCCAACAAACTCCGGTATAAGACCATATTTTGTCAAATCTTGAGGCGTCACTTCCTTAAATACTGCCCCGGGATCCCGTGTTGTCTTCTCCGCAATATCTTTATTAAATCCTATCGATTTGCGGTCAAGTCTATTTTCCACAATTTTGTCAAGTCCATCAAAAGCGCCTCCACAGATAAACAGAATATTGGTCGTATCAATCTGTATCAATTCCTGATGTGGATGTTTTCTTCCTCCTTGTGGAGGAACACTTGCCACTGTTCCCTCGACAATCTTTAAAAGTGCCTGCTGTACACCTTCTCCCGATACATCTCTTGTGATCGAGACATTTTCGCTTTTTTTCGTAATCTTATCAATTTCATCAATATAGATAATACCATATTGAGCACGCTCAATATCATAATCAGCTGCCTGGATAAGTTTCAGAAGAATATTCTCAACATCCTCGCCCACATAGCCTGCTTCTGTAAGTGTCGTTGCATCCGCTATCGCAAACGGAACATTGATAATCTTAGCAAGTGTCTGTGCCAGGTATGTCTTGCCGGAACCAGTCGGTCCAATCATAATGATATTACTCTTTTGTAATTCAACGTCCAAATCCTTTTCCGCCATGACACGCTTATAATGATTGTAGACAGCTACGGACAATACTTTCTTAGCCTCTTCCTGCCCGATCACATACTCATCAAGAAATTCTTTGATCTCAACAGGTTTCAGGAGGTTGATGTCGATACCGCTATCGATCTGCTCCTCCTCATACTCCTCCTCTATAATGTCTGCACAGATATCTACACACTCATCACAGATATAAACACCGGATGGACCTGCTATCAGCTTCCGAACCTGATCCTGTGTTTTGTTGCAGAAAGAACATCTTACCCTTCCTTCAGTGCTTTTTCCAGCCATCCTTTTTCTCCCTTTACTCATAATTATATCTATTCAAATTCAAACTATAAGTCTTCCGCTGCTTCAGCCCTGTCCGTGATCACCTTATCAATCAATCCGTACTGCATGGCTTCCTCAGCCGACTTCCAATTGTCACGTTCTGTATCCGCTGCAATCACATCATATGGCTGACCACAATTTTCTGCAAGGATACTGTTTAATTTCTGCTTGGTACGCAGAATATGTTTTGCAGCGATTTCTATCTCTGTCGCCTGTCCTTGTGCTCCGCCAAGCGGCTGATGAATCATTATCTCTGCATTGGGAAGTGCAAGACGCTTCCCTTTGGTGCCGCCCGCTAATAGAAATGCACCCATGCTGGCAGCCATTCCTATACAGATGGTAGACACATCACACTTGATATAACGCATGGTATCATAGATTGCCATGCCAGCAGTGACAGACCCTCCCGGACTGTTGATATATAACTGGATATCTTTCTCTGGGTCTTCCGCCTCCAAAAACAACAACTGTGCCACAGTCAGGCTCGCTGTCACTTCATTTACCTCTTCCCCCAAAAAAATGATTCGTTCTTTTAGGAGTCTGGAATAAATATCATAAGAACGTTCCCCGCGGCTTGTCTGTTCAATGACATATGGTACTAAACTCATGGGATTTACCTCCGATTTTCGTAATGATACTGACTCTGTAACGATTCGCACTTTAAATTCAGTATAACGCAAATATAATAATTGTGCAAATCATCTGCACAATTATTATATTTTTTTTAGAAATTTTCTAAATATAAAATTTTTGATGCACTTTTAGTTACTTCTCAACTGCATTCTCAACAACAAAATTCAATGCTTTCTTTACACGAAGATCTTCTTTGATTGCTTTCTCCTCAAATGCGCCGATCATCTCTGTCATTTTCTCTTCTGTCATTTGATAAGTTTCCGCCATCTTTTTGATCTCGTCTGTGTACTCTTCCTCGCTTGCTTCCAGATTCTCAGCCTTTGCCACTGCCTCCAGAACAAGTCTCGACTTGATTTGCTGTTCTGCCTGAGGCTTCATCTGCTCTAACAAGGCCTCCTTAGTGAGTCCTGTAAACTGAAAATACTGATCGATTGTGATTCCCTGCATCCGAATCCGCTGCGCGAAATCATCCACCATCTGGCGCTGCTGTGTCATAAGCATCGCCTCAGGAATATCCATCTGCGCATCCGCAATAATCGCGTCAACCACACGTCCTTCTTTCTCAATTTTTGCTTCTTCTTCTTTTTTCAAAGTGAGATTCTTCTTCACATCTTCCCGATATTCAGCCAGCGTATCAAACTCTGACACTTCACTTGCAAACTCGTCATCTAGATCTGGCAGTTCTTTTTCCTTGATCTCTCGAACAGTACACTGAAACAAAGCTGACTTTCCAGCAAGCTCCGCTGCATGATAATCTTCAGGGAAAGTTACATTCACATCCACTTTCTTGTCAATCTCAGCGCCGATCAACTGCTCCTCAAAACCAGGAATAAATGTATTTGATCCAATCGTCAGCGGATAGTTTTCATCCTTGCCGCCCTCAAACGTTTCTCCGTCCACAAATCCTTCGTAATCTAGCACTATCATATCGCCATCTTGAACTGCTCTGTCATCCACAGAGATTGTTCTGGCATTTCTCTCGCGCTCCTTATCAATTGCAGTATCAATTTCCTCCTCTGTGACAGAAATATCAATCTTATCAACCTCAACCTCTTTATACTTTCCAAGTGTGACATCTGGTTTCAATGCAACTTCCGCCGTAAAGATAAAGGGTTTTCCTGCTTCGAGCTGCACAATCTCAATGGTCGGCTGTGACACAATCTCCTCTGTACACTCGTCCACAGCAGCCGCGTATGCCGAAGGAATGGCAATATTTGCTGCATCCTCATAAAAAATCTCTTTTCCATACATTTGTTCTATTATTTTGCGTGGCACTTTGCCCTTGCGAAATCCTGGAACACTAACCTTACTTTTACTCCGCTGATAAGCCTTCTCCACAGCTTTCTCAAAGTCCTCCGCTGACGCTTCTATCGTAAGCTTAGCCATATTTCCTTCCAACTTTTCTACCTGTAAACTCATTTGTCCTATTTCCTCCTCGAACATCACGCAATTCTACCTGCTATGAATATATTTTCACGTACAATCCGTACCCTGTCATTTGTAACAGTTACAGTCATTTTACAATTATAGCATAGGCTTTGAAAAAATAAAAGAACAATTTTCAAATTCCGTAAAAAAGAGTTACAGTTCAGCCTAGGACTTTGCACTACGCTGCAAAGTCCGTAAAAATACATAGTGGTTGAGAAGCATCAAGCCTTCTCGAAGCGATTGTGCATGGCTTGATGCCTGTAACAAGAAACCGAAGGCTGAATTGTTACAAAAAAAGAGATGTAGTATTGAAACTACATCTCTTTCTCGTGCTTTAGATGGGTCTTATTTGTTTAAAGACTCCTCATAGCTCTTTACCATTCTTCTAACCATCTCGCCACCGATGCTTCCTGCCTCGCGTGATGTGAGATCACCGTTGTAACCTTCTTTTAAGTTTACACCAAGTTCTGATGCTACCTCAGTCTTAAAACGATCCATTGCTGCCTTTGCCTCTGGAACCTCTACTCTGTTTGATCTGTTCTGTGATGACATAATTTTTACCTCCGTTAATCAATTTTTGCTCTCTACTTTAATCTATCTTCAAAGACAAGCTCTCTACCATGTGATCTTCTTTTAAGATTATGGTCGTTTCTACGTTTTTCCGCTTGTCTTAATCCTAGTATTAACGGAGTAAAAAGTTTTATGAGTGGTATATTTTTACTAAATTGTCATATTATATCATTCGAGATGAATCCCTTTGAAATTGCGATAAATACGCATAAAAACGCGAATGATATCCGGGTCAAATATTATCCCTGCTTTCTCCCGCATATACGAAAGCGTTTGCTCGAGTGGAATCGGCTTTTTATAGCGCCGTTCCCCAATCATGGCATCAAACACATCAACTACTTTTACAATGCGCGCAGACAATGGAATTTCATTTCCTTTTAAACCTTTGGGATAACCAGAACCATCCCAACATTCATGATGATACCATGCAATATCAATCGCCATCTCAATAAAATCATTTTTTTCAACGCCCTCGTAAATATCGTTGAGGGTTCTGGCACCAAGTTCTGCGTGGGAACACATAATTTTGCGCTCCTCGTCATTGAGCGGAGCATTTTTGAGAAGGATATGATCTGGTATCATCAGTTTTCCAATATCATGAAGCCCTGCGCTCGACTCAATCGTATCGATAAAATCGTCCGTCACTTCGTCCTCAAATTTTGGTGAAAGCTGCATTCCTTCTGCGAGAATTCGGCTGTTATACAAGATATTCTTATAGTGTGTGCCTGACACATTTTCCCTGCTCTCCACAAGCCTTGCTAACGCTGTCATAATATTTTTCTGCTCGATTCGCAATTTTTCCATCTGGCGCGCCACCACAAGATTGAGCCGCCGATTGTTCTCTTCAAGTTCCCGCTGCATTGTGTAAATTTTAAGATGTGTGGAGATGCGCATCTCAACCTCAGTCTTCTCAAACGGCTTTGGAATATAGTCTACAGCACCTAGCTCAAATCCCTTGCTGAGATCGGAAGCAGTGTCCATCGCCGAAATAAAAATGATTGGAATTTCTTTGGTGTATGGGTCTTTTTTCAACATGGAACAAAATGTAAATCCATCAATTTCTGGCATAGAAATATCTGACAAAATGACTTTGGGCAGCGTAGTGCTATCCTCAATGATCTGCAGCGCTTCCTTTACACTCTGGGCAAGCAGCGCCTGATATCCCATATTTTTAATAATTTCCTCTAAAATAATCAGGTTTACCTCAACATCATCCACGACAAGAATACTAATCTCACTATTATTTTGTGGTGTTTTATTCATATTATTATATCTCCAGCCCTTCTATCTCAAGCAATAGCTGTTCTTTTACTTTCTGCGCATAATCGCGTGCTTTGTCGCAATCCGCTTTTCTGATGGACATTTCCATGCGAAACGTCAGACGCTGCAAATCCTTGGAACCTCCACTGAGCAACTGTTTGAGCATTGTGGCAAAACTCTCTGCCTTCTGCCAGTTCTCCATATCCATGCTGATATTAAGTTTTTCAAAATATTTTTTTAATTCTCTGACATTGATCTCACTGCCCAGTTCATACATCAAGTCTTGCTCTCCGGCAATTTTGTTCAGATTATGCGAATATTTCCATTTTCTAATAGAAGGTTCTTGTTCTACTGCTTCCTGTATCTGTTCCTGTCTCAAACGCACTGTGAACGAAAAAGTCGAACCTTTGCCTTTCTCACCTTCTGCCCAGACTTTTCCATGCATCATATTTACAAGTTCCTTTGTGATAGAAAGACCAAGTCCTGTGCCACCAAATTTTCTGGTAATGGAAGCATCCACCTGCGAAAAGCTCTTGAACAGCTTATCCTTATCCTCCGGAGAAAGCCCAATGCCGGTATCCACCACCAAGAAAAACAGTTCTATTTCATCATTGATTTTTGTGTTTAAAGACACTTCTATTCCAACGTACCCCTGCTCTGTAAATTTCACTGCGTTGGACACTAAATTATTTAAGATCTGCGTTAACCGCAGTTCGTCACCAATCACTTTATCTGGAATTTCCTGCGCTACATTCAGAGTAAATCGAAGCCCTTTTCTCATTGTGAGCATGTTAAACATCTTCTCCATTTTTGACATAAAATCATAAAATGAAAATGGCTTCTCATCCAACTGAAATTTTCCTGCCTCAAGCTTTGAGAAATCCAGAATGTTATTAATTATCCCTTCCATAGTACTGCAACAGTCAAGAATCATCTTCATATAATTAATTTTCTGAAAATCCTGCTCCTGCTCCATCAAAATCTCCGCATGTCCTTTAATGCCATTTACTGGGGTGCGCAGCTCATGTGTGACATTCGCCACAAAAGCATCCCTTGCTTTCATGGACTCCTGCATCTGCATTGTAGTCTCCTCTACTTTTTGAATGCTTTCTTTATATCGTGTCATATCAACAGCAGTACAGATAATGGCTTCAACTCCGTCAAAAATTTTTGATACCACTTTGATTTCTACAGGAAAACAGGTCTTATTCTTTCGATACAATGCAGTTTCTATCACTTCTTTGTCTTTGTATTCGTCCGTCAATTGAATATGATCCTCCACATTGATAAACACATTCAAAAACAATTCTCCAACGTACTTCCCAATCAACTCTCCCGCACTGTATCCAGTAAGTTCCAAAAGCCTATCATTGCAGTAATTAATGCATCCATACGAATCATATTTGACAATGCATTCCTGACTGTTATTCAAGACAAAGTAAAAAAATTCTTCACGATTTTTTGGCATTTACTCTTCCTCTTCTTCCTCCTGTTTATCCACAAAATCAAGTGAATTATCGCTCAAAAGTTTTACTGGGTCGAGCAGCAGCTTAACACTGTCTCCAATCTTTCCAATCCCGCGGATAAATTTCGCCTGCGCATTCGCTTTTGAGACATTTGGAGGCGGCAAAATATCTTCCTCCTCAATAGATACCACTTCTGAAATCGTCTCCACAATCAGACCTACAACAACATTCTGAACATCCACAACAATTATACAAGTACGGTCATTATAGTCAAAAAGTTGTTTTCCAAACCGAATTGCCACATCGATCACTGGTATAATCTTCCCTCGCAGATTAATCAATCCTTTAATATAAGATTCTGCCTCTGGAATTGGTGCTATTGTCTGCATCTGTATAATCTCATTTACGTACTTGAGTTCTACACCAAACACGTCACTTCCAATACAGAAAGTCATATATTTTCCCTGTCGGATATCTTCCTGTTCCACAAGCTCAAGTTCTTCTTTATTTTCTTCCATGCAATATTATCCCCCTTTCTTCTAGGAACCCTATTATTCAGTCAGTCCAAGTTTACTTAGGATATCCCTCAGTTTTTCCACATCAATCGGTTTTGCACAGTACACAGTACAACCCAAATCAAACGCCATTTTGACATTTTTTTCCTCATTCAGTGCTGTTGTCATAATCACCTTTGCCTGTTCACTTTGCGGCACATTATGTTCCCGCTCAATGTCGCGTATATTTTTGAGCGCCTGATAACCATCCATCATTGGCATCATAACATCCAGACAGACGAGATCATATGGGTCCTCCTCCTCAATCGCCATCATAAAAGCATCAATTGCCTCCATACCATCCACTGTCACATCACACTCTCCATACACAGACAAAAATTTTAGGATTGCCTTTCTGCTGGCAAAATCGTCCTCCGCTATCAATATCCTCATAGTTCTGCCTCCTATTTTCTTATTTCATTTTGTATTATTATTTGTCCAACAAATAATATATTTTCTGTGCAATCTGTTCCAACGGCACCTGCCAATTTACTGCGCCAATCTCATATGCCACCTTGGGCATACCATAGACGACACAGGTCTTCTCATCCTGTCCTATTGTGCGTGCACCTGCATTTTTCATAGCCAAAAGTCCCTTGGCGCCGTCGCTTCCCATACCTGTCATCAGTACACCAATCGCTTCTTTTCCCGCTGTGCGTGCCACCGACTCAAATAGTGCATCCACTGACGGACAATGCCCAGTCACACGCGGACCATATCTGCATTCCACTTGATATCTGCCATTGATCTTCACCACCCGCATCTGTTTATCCCCTGGTGCCAGAAGAATCTGACCGGGCTTTACCACATCTCCAGATACCGCTTCCTTCACAGAAACTTCCCCTTCACTGTCCAGGCGGCGAGCATACATCTGCGTGTAACCCTCCGGCATATGCTGCACCATTACAATTCCTGGAATATCCTTTTTTAAGCTTCGCACCACTGCGGCAATTGCTTCTGTGCCCCCTGTCGACGCCCCGATTGCTATAATCGACGTCGCTGTAGCATGTGTCTCCAATGCGTGATTGTTGGCACTTTTTAACATCTGTGTCAACGTCGGCGCAGACAACTTTTTTATCGCTTTTAACCACTCGCCACCCGCTAATTTTTTTAGGCGATTACAAATATTTTCCTGTTCGAGCAATGCAAAATTTTTCCCACAAGCGATAAAATCCCTCGCCCCTGCATGAAATGCTGCCTCCTCATACTGTGGTTCTGCAATTACGAGAGTCGCAGTACTGCGCTGTGGCATAAGCTTCTCCAAAAATGTAATCCCTGACATTCTCGGAAGATCATGGCATAAAAGCATCACATCTGGTTCACACTCAATAATTTTGTCCCGTGCTGTATAGGCATTATTTGCTTCCGCCACAATCTCCAGATCCATATCCGCATCAAGTATCCCAGCAAGATGCCTTCTCATCTCCAGATCTCCCACAACCAATAAAACCTTTAATTTTCCCATATTCTTTCTCCTACATCACTTTTTATATATGGATGGTCTTATATACTGAAATCGGGTATTATTCTGGCTCATAGACTCCGTGGAACCAATAAAGAGGTACCCACCGGGTGCCATCTTTTCATAAATATTGTTTAATAACCGCTCCTTGGTCGGATCGTCAAAATAAATCATAACATTTCTGATAAACACGACATGAAGCGGTTTTCTAAAGGGCAGCGGATTCATTAAATTAAGCTGACGAAACAGTACTTCCTTTCTAAGCTCGTCTTTTACACGATATTCATCAGCATTAATCTGTTTAAAAAAACGACGCACATACTGATTGGGCAGTTGTTCTACAGAGCCTTTGGAATATACTCCCTTCACTGCTTTTTCGAGTACTTTTGTGTCAATATCTGTAGCAAGCACTTTTGTGTCCCACTCTGCCTGCTCTAGTCCTAAAAAATCTTTGCAGAGCATTGCAAGCGTGTATGGCTCCTCCCCTGTCGAGGAAGCAGCACACCAGATATGCCAATCTCTTGTATTTTCTGTGCGCATTTTCAACTCTGGAAAAACGGTCTGTTTTAAATACAAAAACTGTTCATACTCCCTCCAAAAATATGTATGGTTTGTCGTGAGAGCGTTCATCAGATCTTCTGCCTCTGGCCCTGTTGGAAACCGCTCCACACGGTCCATAAACTCATCGTAGGAGCTGTAACCTTTTCGCTGCATATAACTATCAAGTCTTCCCTGAACCAAAACCTTCTTTTCGTTTAAGTTAATACCAGCCTTATTTTTAACATAAGCTGCCACTCTCTGAAACTCTTGTTCTGTTATCATTTGAAAAACCTTCTATCCACCTAATTTGTGCCTAATTATCACTTTATTCCAACAATTAAACACACCGTATAGATGATTATACCATTGAGCACCTAAATTGTCAAAATATTTGCTACAAATCCACTTGCCTACAGTTCCTTATTTTGTATAGACAATCTTTTTAGCTAAATCATCGGCTGTTTCCTTGTCCAGAAGCGATGCTATGATTTCAAGAGAGAATGCAATTGCAGTCCCCATACCACGACTCATAATGATATTTCCTGATTTTACCACCGCATCAAAACAAACCTCTGCACCGGACAGTTCCTTTTCCATTCCAGGATAAATACATGCTTTTTTCCCTGCTAACAGCCCCATGTGTCCAAATATGCTAGACGCTGCACAGATTGCCGCAATCAACTTGCCATTTTCAGAAAACTTCCGAAGCTGTTCTGTCAGCTCTGTGCACGCCTCAAGATTCTTTGTTCCTGGCATACCACCTGGACAGACAAGAATATCAAAACAATTAAAATCAAGTGCATCAATCCCTGTGTCCATCGCCACAGAAATATTATGGCTTCCTGTGACATGTGATTTGTTATCGACTGCGACACAGACCGTCTCAATCCCTACACGCCGCAGCAAATCCACAACTGTAAGCGCCTCAATTTCCTCATAGCCTGTTCCAAAAAATACCGCTGCTTTTTTCATAATTGTTACCTCTCTTTCTAAAGCATACGCAAAAATCTTTCAGTAAACTTATTTTGTAACATTTCAGATACCTTCACTGTTACAGTCAAAAATCCATGCAAAATCGCCAAACCGAACAAAGTTCGGTTTGCGATGGATTTTTACTTGCAGCCGCCACGTTGTCTTACGGTATTTGCAGCAAAGTGCAAATACCTGTCTGAACCGTTATCCTATTTTAACACATTTTATACAAAATTGCCAACCGCACAGTTGGCAATTTTGTGAAAGAATTTGCATCCTTTATTTCCGATTTTGCAAATTTTCCTATAAAATATTATGTTATAATATGTTTTAGGAAAACCCAAATAACAGGCAGCAATTCTGTAATGATGAATCGCTGCAAAAGGAGGAACACATGAAAAAGAAAACAATGTTAGCAGTTCTTTTGGTTGCTGCCCTATCCTTCACTGGATGCAGTGTTAACACAGACCAAACTTCTGCAGACACAAACACTGTAGAGACGAAAGAATCAACTGTAGAAAATTCAGAATCATCAATTCCCGAGACTGCTGTCGAGGAAAGCCCAAACCAAATACTGCCACAGGCAAGTGCTTTTCCGCTGCCTACTGCCGCGGAGGACGCTGGCATTTACGTGGAGCCCATTCCAAATCTTTCCGATAATTTTATTCGTGGAATGGATGTGTCTTCTATCCTTGCAGAAGAAAAAAGCGGTGTAAAATACTACAGCGCAGACGGAAAAGAACAGGATGTGTTTACCACAATGGCCGAAGCTGGCGTCAACTATGCGCGCATCCGTGTCTGGAATGACCCTTTTGATGAAAACGGCAATGGATATGGCGGCGGAAATAACGATCTGGCAACCGCTATTGTACTTGGAAAACGCGCCACAGAAAATGGTATGAAAGTTTGCATTGATTTTCATTACTCGGACTTTTGGGCGGACCCTTCCAAACAGATGTGTCCCAAAGCGTGGGTTGATTTCTCTCTCGAAGAAAAATCAAACGCTCTGTATGAATTTACCAAGGACAGTCTAACACAACTTTTGGAAAACGGCGTTGACGTCTGTATGGTTCAAGTTGGAAATGAGACCAATAATGGCATGGCAGGCGAAACACAAATCCCCAATATTGCAAAGCTTATGAGTTCTGGCAGCAAAGCAATTCGCGAAATCGCAAAAAGTTATGACAAAGATATTCAAGTAGCATTGCATTATACAAATGCAAATGACTATGATGGTCTTGACTCTATTTTGTATAAACTCGCCTCTTTTCAGGTAGACTATGATATTTTTGCGCTGTCTTACTATCCATACTGGCATGGCACTTTTGAAAATCTTCAAAATGTTATGGCCAACATTCAAAATAAATATGGCAAGAAAACACTGATTGCCGAGACTGCTTACTGTTATACTACAGAAGATACTGATGGTTCAGGAAACAGTGTCAGTGAAGCGGATTTGATTGACGCCTACGGCGCCACTGTTCAAAGTCAGTCTACTGCTCTGCGCGATGTCTGCGCCACCGCTAATGATGCAGGTGCGCTTGGCGTATTTTACTGGGAAGGTGCCTGGATTGCGGTCGGTGATGTAAACGCTGACAATAGCTCTATCTGGGAAGAATTTGGCTCTGGCTGGGCAAGCAGCTATGCGGCGGCGTATGATCCCAATGATGCCGGAAAATACTATGGCGGCTGCTCTTGGGATAATCAAGCGCTATTTGATGCAACCGGAAAACCATTGGAATCCTTAAATACTTTTAAGTGGTTAAAATATGGCACCAATGCCGATCCTGCAATCGATATGATCAATATTCCAACTGTCACATGCAATATTGGTTCCGACGTGGAGATGCCTAAGACCGTGGATGTTGTCTACAACAATCGCGCCCTAAATGCCTCTATGCCTGTCGAATGGTATGAGGAAATGGTGCTCAATATTGATACTTCCGAAGCTGGGACTTATGAGATCACGGGGAGAATCCTTAACGAAAATTTCGGTTCAGACAATCAAACCGAGGTCTGCTGTGCCGTCAATGTGGAGAGACTCAATTATGTGTCCAATCCAAGCTTTGAAGATTCTGATACTTCTATGTGGAAAATCTCTTATGAAGGAGACAAAAATCCGACTGATTTTCAACAGAAAGAGGGCGACGCACACACTGGCGAATACGCCTTCCATTTCTGGTCGGAATCCGATATGTCTTTTAACATTGAACAGGAATTTGAAAACCTAGAGCCTGGAACCTACGAGCTCAAAGCATATTTCCAAGGCGGTGACATTGATGAAAGTGCTCAGATGGAACTCTATGCCAATATCGATGATACAATTGTCTCGGATGCATTTACTGCACAGGGATATGCAAACTGGCAGGAACCGACAATCTCCTCATTAAAAGTTACAGATGGCAAATTAAAAATTGGAATCCGCATTCAGTGTGGCGCAAAGGGCTGGGGAACAATTGACGATTTTACACTGCATAAAATTGACTAAATAAATTTTCTAAGGGGCTGTGAAGAAATAGAGCGACTTATTTCCTTTGCACAGGTCTGTACATAATGATACTCACGGTCAATGAAATTTGCCGTGAGTATCGCAAATCTTAAAAATATCGTTCCATTAACGGTTTGAGTTTATATGCCAACATTCCTATCAGGCAGCCAGTCATAAGTCCTGCAGTCAGCAAAATTGGGACATAAAATGTTATTTTTAGATTCTGTACCACCAGCACCGCAACCGTCAACTGCCCTAAATTATGACTAACTCCGCCAACAATGCTAATCCCTGTAATAGAAAACCAATTTGTATTCTTCAAAAGAAACATTGTCAGCAAACTTAAAAATCCTCCTGCAAGACTGTAAATCATCATAGACATACTGCCAAACAAAAAAGAAACTAACACAATTCTCATCCCTTGTATCGCAAACACCTGACCAGCCGGAAGTCGATACAGTGCAAGAACAATCACAAGATTGGCAAGACCAAGTTTTATCCCTGGCAATCCAAAATGAAATGGAATTAATGCCTCCACATATCCAAATATCATTGCCAACGCAGTCAACATGGCACAGTGCGCTATGCTTTTTGTATTCATATCCACCTCCAAAATCGAGTAGGGAAGTCCCATCTTCCCCTACTCGCCGCGCGGTGTACTAGTTTCCTTACGCACCCCTGCGCATAAAAAATCTGATTTATGGAACAATCACATCCACCTGTTGCGAATGCCGTTCCCCTATCACTTCGACCACCAATTTATGCGGCAGACAGATAATTGTCTGACCACCATTTTTAATTGGTTTATACTCCATACAATACTTGTCTGGGCAATTTGCTTCTGCCATGTATACTGTGCCATTTTCTATTACTATTCTGTTCAATCCCAACGATTCATCCACTGTAATGGTCTGATTTTGAGACAGATGATACTCTCCATACAATCTCCTATCGATTGTAATGCGAACAGTCTCTCCCGCACTCCTCCCAGAAAGCAAAATCAGACATACAGATATTACAATAATAAAAAATATTATAGCAATTAACAGAAAATCCTTTTTTTGAAACATTGATTGTCCTTTCTTTGCGCGTAACACACATCTATATAATCAAGTAGGGAGAAGATAAAATCTTCTCCCTACTCGCGCGCCGGGCGCGGACAGCTTTAGCTGCATATTTCCTTTTCGCGTCCGTGTGCATATCAAAAAATGACATGTTTCCTATCCATGCCATTTTTAACAGCAGGGTGGTGTAAGGAACTGTTCCGAAATTTAATATGCAATAATCTCATACCCGTCTTCTGTGACTAGAACTTGTATCTCCCACTGTGCTGAGGGCAGACCATCTTCCGTATAAACTGTCCATCCATCATCATCTGAAATGTAAATGTCCTCTTTTCCCATATTAATCATTGGCTCTATTGTAAATACCATTCCTGGCACCATCAACATTCCAGTATCCTTTTGACAGACATAGCTTACCCACGGGTCTTCATGAAATTCTAACCCGACACCATGTCCACCAATTTCCCGCACCACAGAATATCCGTTCTGTAGTGCAAACTCGTGAATAGCAGCACCCATATCTCCGATTTTTCTCCACGGCTGAATATACTGTAGACCAATTTCAAGACTCTGTTTGGTAATCTCCACCAGACGCTTTTTCTCCGCAGAAACATTTCCAATACAGTACATTCTGGATGAGTCTGAAAAATAACCTTTATATTTTGTGGATACATCTACATTCACAATGTCTCCATCCCTTAAAATTTCGTTTTTGGACGGAATCCCATGGCACACAACATTGTTGATGGAAGTGCAGACACTTTTCGGATATCCTTCATAATTTAAGGTTGCTGCAATTGCATTGTATTTTTTGGTAATGCTACACACCCAATTGTCAATTTCCTGCGTCGATATTCCCTCCTGAATATGTTCATCAATGTAATCCAAAATTTCTATGTTAATCTTGGCACTTTCACGAATCCCCTGTATTTGCACAGGATTTTTAATAATGCGTCTCGATGGCACTAAAATGCACTTGCGCCTGTATTCATCCAACTTTTCATCAAAAGAACAGTGGCATTTTTTATACTTTTTGCCACTTCCACACCAGCAGTCATCATTTCTGCCCAGCTTTTCTTCAACTTCTATCTCAAAAGAGTTCTTATTGGACACCTTTTTGCGCATTAAATTATATTCCAAAATACTTTTTTGCATCGCCTTTATCTCCCTGTTTTCACCATATTTTTTAAGGTTGCATTCTAAATCTAAATTCTATCTGTTGCAAGCATCAAGCCATGCAAACACTCTTCATGGTGTCAAAGTCGCGCACCGTGGCATGATGCCCTTCAACCTCATACCTACTCCATGGACTTTGCAGCTTGTGCAAAGTCTTGGGAACTGTAGAAAAATAACTGACGCGTCTTGACTTGGCTATTTCTCCGATTATGCATGCCAAAAAGCCTCGCCGTAGCCCGCTACGCCTACGTTTTTTGACATACCTCCTCGAAGAAATATCCTACGCAATCTGCATCACTTATTTTCCTACGATTCCTGAGGCTAAACTGCAACTTCTATCTTACACTTAGTTTCGTGATATGGCAAGAAAAAACTATCATTTCAGCATCTCCGAATGATTGATAATTGATGTATTATACAAAAATAAAATATCTGCCCCCACAAAATCGACATATGTCCCAATCCGTGCAGAATCAATATAGCGCAGGTCAATCAAAACAATCTCTCCATATGCCTCCAGCAAAAGCGGTGCAAGACTGCTCGTATAGGAATCGCGAAACAGAATCAGCCGTCTCTGCGAAGCCGCTTTAGGACTTCTAATAATCTGCAATGAAGACGCGCCGCCCATAAAGATATCATACTTGTCAAGGCTCTTTTCATCCTCAAGTTTTTCTGTCTGATAAACTGTCTTCCAAATCGCTCCTTCCTCGTCTGGCAACAACACAGTTCCTGCATTTTTCCCACTTAATATATTCTCTTCCAAACTCCACACCTGTGCAGCATCAGTCACTTCACTTGTGAGATAGATTATTGTGTCCGGTTCCATAGGAAGCGCCGCCTGGCCATAATAGACACCATAAAAATTTTGAATTTCATTTTCTGTAAATTCAGTTTGACTGTCCGTTGAAAACGACAAAAAATCACTTACGTCAAGTGCATCCGCCGCGCGGTATGCAACATCAAGAATCCGTTCCTGACGCCAATGGGTGTCTGTGTGATAATAGTCGTCAATTGTCAGCCCTGATACAATATCCATAAATTGAAATGCCGCGTCCTGCATACTATCTACTCCAAGCTCCTGCAACAACAGAGTACGCATGCGTTCATAATCAATCGACGGAAAACCATTTTGTTTTGCCAGAAAATAATTTTTGTCCGGCACAATGGCATACCAAGCTGTCTGTTCTGGAAAATACTGCTGCTGTAATTTTTTCATTTTCGTCGCGAGTCGCTTTACAGACGCCTCGTTTAAAGGATACTCTAGTTTTGACGCGTGACCGTCCACGACATAGATATCATTATTTTCCTTCTGCTGCAACACATCATAGGCAAAATACGCCTTGACGCGCCGAAGCTTATCCCGCAACGGAAAATGATCGAGTAGATACTTTTCCGTATCGTCCATAAAAGACTTGTCCATTAGATTTTTTATGGTCAATTTAGGTTTCTCTGCCAAACGGCGACGCTCCGCGCTAGAAACGGTCTTCTTGGGAGAAATCACCATAATGATCATCACACTTATTAGGCAGAGAACAAAACCATAAATTGTGACACACTGTTTCCACTTACTTTCTTTCACAAAGCACCTCCTGTAACAGACAAGGTTAAAACACTAGAAACGGAAATACAAAAACGGATTAAACGAACCATCAATCAAGTAGGCAGTGCAAAGCACCATCATGCAAAGAACCACCACACCTGTCAGCACCTGAACTATTTTTTCTCCAATTCTAAAAGTTTGCATCCTCTCTTGCAGCTTTGTCCAAATCCACAGCGGCAGCGGTGTTGAGCCAATCAGCCCGATACACAATATCATAATTCGATTTCGCATCACATATGCATACACCGCACATTCCACACTTCCGGCATCTTGTGCGATATAGCTTCCCTGCGCAAACAGCGCCTGAATATCTGCCATAGCGTTGGACAAACTATCATTATGAAATATCAAAAAACTCACAAGTATTACAAAACACACATACGTATGTTTTAGAATATTTGCCGCGACTCCTGCCAAACCCTGTTTAAAGATGTATTCCTCGTTCTTATCACTCACAGAAATTTTCTTGTCGCCAAACAGCCTGCTCACGCCCTTCTCCATCACAAGAAGCACTGCGAACAAAAGTCCCCATGCAATAAAATTCCATCCAGCCCCATGCCATAATCCTGTGAAAAGCCAGACCACTAGAATATTCAATATCCATCTTGACATGCGAACCCGATTACCACCCATTGGAATATAGACATAATCACGAAACCATGCACCAAGCGTGATATGCCACCGCCTCCAAAATTCAGTTACACTCCGAGAAATAAATGGATATCGAAAATTCTCTGGAAACGAAAAGCCAAGAATCCCTCCCAATCCAATTGCCATATCAGAATATCCTGAGAAATCAAAGTAAATCTGAAGCGATACTGCTATCGCATAAGCCCACGACAGCGCTAGATTGCGTGTTCCAAGCGCTGCAACCTCCGCCACAAACTCACCAATAACATTGGCAATCAGCACTTTTTTCCCCAGTCCGACGGCAAAGCGCACCACGCCCTGTCTAAATTTGACATGGAACTGAGAAAAATCAATGCCCTCTGTCAGTGTGTGCTCAATCTCACTATAACGCACAATTGGCCCTGCAACCAACTGTGGAAAAAGTGTCACATACGCTGCATAAGTGACAAGATTTTTTTGTCGCTCCACCTTGCCACGGTACACATCCACACAGTAGCTTACAATCTGAAAGGTATAGAACGAAATTCCAATTGGAAGCGCAATTGTCTTTATCCGAATGCCAAATACCGTATCCATAAAAAAATGAAAATATTTAAAGTAAAATAATACCGCAAACGGTAAAAGAGCAGACAGAATATAAAATATTCCGGCTGCCCTTCTTTCCCTATATCTGTCTACAAACCACAAAAGCACGTAAGAAATCACAATCTGCACAAACATGAGAAGAACATACACTGGTTCTCCCCATGCATAAAACAGAAGCGACATCACAAGCAATACAAAATTTTTCCCTTTCTGTGGCACAAGAAAATAGAGCAATATGGTAAATGGCAGAAATAAATATAGAAATGTAATACTGGAAAAAAGCATCGGTGCCTCTCCTATTTATATTGGATTCGCCTTCTCAAGCTTATCTGAAACCTTCATGTTCCGCGCCTCAGCCGCTGCAATTGCACTCTCAAGCACTGCGGACGCTGTATCTGGATATCCCATCACGAAAAAGATATCATTGCCGACCAACACTGCATACTGTTGTTCTGCTGTTACGCAAATCCACTTTGCCGGGTTGATGTTGTCCATAAGCTGCTGACGGATTGCTTCTGCATCCGCTTCATCTGTGGTTCTGATGTACACAGCACTGTAGGCTGTCGAGGACATCATAGACTCAGACAGATAAATGCCCGCAATGCCATCTAAATCTGTCAAACCTGTATGATATGAAATCATATCTGAGTCCCCTAAATCAAGCTCCGTCGTCATCACTTGCATTGGGAGCAGGTCTTCTGCCACGCCCCCATATACTTCCTCCATAAATGTAGACACTTCATCTACACTGTTTAAATGCACCATTCCTGCCGTGTCTGCATTCTCCTCGGTCGATACCTCGTCCGAAGTTCTATCGCCTCTCTTTCCACAACCTGCCAGCATTGACAGAGAAACCATCATTATCATTGCGGCAATTCCTATTTTATTCATGATTGTCCTGTTTTTCATACACAATTACCTCCTTTTTTCAAAATAATAGCCACTCGAAATCTCATCCGACACTTCTATTGTTACCGTGATTTTTCATAAGTATTCATTAAAATATGCCACAAAAATCATTGATTTTCTACTGCTTGTAGAGTATAGACCACTCCTTCCTCCGCGCTGTGTGTCATATCGTCAGCGAGTGTGAATTGATAGGATTGTGACTTTTCTAGTGCTATCACGCCCCCTGTAGTCAGCGCAGAACTGAAAATTTTGATCTCACTACCTGCCTGCACATCTGTATTTTCCGATGCAGTTACACTAATTGTATACAGAATACCACTATCTTTGTGAATGTCAATGTCAAGAATTTCTGCAGTGACTGTAAAATTGTTACTTTTTTGTTCTGCCGCCTCTGCAATATCATATTCTTCATTCATGGCAGCCGGACGAATACTTTCCTCCAACACTATCTCACCTGCAGATTCCACCGCTGCATACTCAGTTATTCCCGCTGTGTCACCCATACCTGCTGTATTATTTCCTGATGATACGATATCAGAATTGCTGCCGTCAGGCGAAAAATACCTCATAATGACTGGGAGGCTCAAAGCTACACATACACATGCCGCCGCAAGACCTGCCCACATCTTAAAATGCCACTTTTTTTTAATAAATTTCTCACGATGCGAACGCACAGTTTTTTCTTCTAGCCCTACCTCAATACGTGCCCACAGATCCGGCGCTTCACTGTTTACAAGCGCTCTGTATTCTTTTTCCAAATCCTTACTCATAACCGCATCTCCTCAACTTTTTGATCGCATTCTGATATCGCCAAGTTACTGTTCCAAGTGGAATTTTAAGAATATCTGCTATCTCCTGAAAAGTCAGTTCTCCCATAATTTTTAGATTCACGACTTCCTGCTCATTGGACTTTAATGTATCAAGCGCCTGCCGCAAACTTATATCTGAGAGCACTTTTGTCTCAACACACGCATCTGACGCTGTTTCTGTCATTGTGTCAGCAAAATCCTCCGTCAAAATTTCCCGTTTTGTCTTTCTCATAAGGTCAACCGCCATATTGCGGGCAATTGCCGCCATCCATGCCCGGTGTCCGTTCCCGCCACGGTATGTATCTGCAAGTCGCCAAAGTTTCATAAAAAACTCGCTGGTGACATCCTCTGCATCCTCACGGTTTGATACAGTCTGGAGTACAATGGAATAAACATATCCAAGATACGCCTCATATATTTCATGCAGTGCGCTCCTATCGCCAAATTTCATGCGCTCCATACATGCATCGAACTGTTTTTCTTCCACGCTGACCTCCTCCCAATACTCCATATACGTTTCTTCTCACGTATTTTTATGGTACATTTTTACTATTTTTTATAATTTTTCATCCACACACCATTTTTGCCTACAGACAAGACAATATCATAAATATAAAATATTTGGTTGTTTAAACAATAGGAGATAATTCCCGAACCGCATCTTGCAAAAATTGCGTTCGTTTTTTTAGAAACTTCATTTAATGATTTAATATGTTCATTCAATCGTGTTTCTATGTTCAATGTTACCAAATATTGATTATACTCATCAATAAAAGACTGATATAATTTTTTTGCTTTAGAATAAAACATCTCTTGATATTCAATAGGCCATGTTCCTTTTGATTCATGACCTGTAAAGGGGGCCATAATCTTGACATATAACAGATATTCCACGGCCTTCAAACAGGAATATATCCTTCGTGCGGCCCCATATATGCGATACTTGATAATTATATATGTCTTTGTTGCGTTCTAATTCAGTTAAATCTTGTATTAGTTTGCGTGGAGTATTGTTATTTGTAGAGTCTTTCTTAATTTTGTAATTATCAAATAATTTTGCAACTACATTTATTTGATTAAAATCGGTTCCTGAAACACCTCACAATAGCGCTCCGCGCGCTCCCAAATCACAACATCTGGCTGATACCGGTCAAGCATATTGTATTGAAAATCCCGCGCATCCTCCCAGTAAACTTCCTTATAATATCCCTTGCAAATCTGTGACAGAAATCCGCCAAAGGAATCCCCAACATACAATAATACCTGATCGTGATACTGCGCCTTGTCAGCTGATTCTGTCTCGAACACATATACGGTATCAATATTGTACTTGCCTGTCAAACCTGCCAGCATAACCAGATCGCCAGAATAATCTGTCGCATCTGTCCTGAAACGAACGGAGTCTATCTCTGCATGAGTGCCATAAACAGTCCTAAAAAAGTCCTGCATATTTACAAAAGCCCCAATTTGATTGCTGTGAGAATCTGTACTGTAATAGAGCTGTGCCTTGTCCTTGTTCGCAAGCAATGCCTCCTTGGGATAGACAAACACCAAGTCTGTGTTCTCATGCAGATAATTTGCTAGTTGTTCTCCGCGGGAAACTTCATTGACTCTTGCAATGGTATTCGGCATATTTTCCGCATAGATAATCTCCTTGTTAGGAATACACATTGTATAAAACTCAATATTTCTTGCCGCCAAATGCTCCCTTGTGGCTGTCAGATTTGCCGCAATCACCGCCATCTCCTCCTCTGTAAAATGGTTGATTCCCATATAATCCCAAATAGGATGTCCATCAAGCTCCGTCTTATAAAAAAACATATTATTTTTTCCCTTAAGAGTCTGCGTGGACTCAATATAGGTTCCTCCCGTGAGAAGTGAAGTCAGCTCTGTATTAAAACCAATCAGTTTTGTCCGTCCGAACAAACTGTCCGTAAACGTATTAATGCACTTTTGTAGTTTGGCGAATCCAGTTTCCTTCGACGCACTGTTCTGTCCTGCCTGTGCGTTATCTTTATTGTCTGCTTGTGTCCCGTTGATTAAAGTTCCATTCTGCTCTAAGATTGCTTGCTCCTCGTCTGTTAGCTCGTTCTCCTGCTGACTTGGCAGCAGATTGCGCACCACAGTCACAAGTGGTATTGCCAATATAAAAACGAGAAAAGCAATCGTAATCCATTTATCCCTGTTCTTCATTTTAATCTCCTACCCTTTCCAATGTACCCAAAAACATCATTAGAAATTAAAGTATATAAACGGGTTGTAGGCATTGTTACAGATAAATGATACACTAACCACTAGACTCACTACAATGCCTGTAGCATAGACAACCTGCCATATTCGACTGTTTTTCATTTTCTCATCAATTCGCGGCATAATAGGCGCACAGCCAATAATTGCAAATACAAAGTATATCCAGTTTTGCGCAATATATGCCCAGACTGCCTTGTCAATTATTCCCTTTGCGCCAATGCCAAACATTGCCTTGATGTACAAAAAAGCATTCCCCATGCCTGTAGAGCGAAAGATCACCCAGCCGATAATAACCAGCAGCATAGTGTAGAGATGCCCCCACCAATAATTTTTTTTGCTAAGACCTGTCAGTTTCTCGGCGGTCAAGATTACAAAATACATCAATCCCCACGCAATAAAAGTCCAGTTTGCACCGTGCCACATTCCTGTCAGCAACCACACAACAAAGAGATTTAATACCAGCCTTGGCTTGGAAACCCTGCTGCCCCCCATTGGAAAATACACATAATCCCGAAACCATGTCTGCATGGAAATATGCCATCTGCGCCAGAACTCCGACACAGTTCTGGAAATATAAGGATAGTTAAAATTCTCCTCAAAATGAAATCCAAACATCTGACCAAGACCAATTGCCATGTCAGAATATCCTGAAAAATCAAAAAAGATTTGCAATGTATACGCAATTGCGCCAAGCCAAGCCATTCCCATAGACGCCTGAAATTCATGATTGATAATCAGTCCAAACGCATTGTCCGCAATAACTGCCATATTGTTTGCAACAAGCACCTTCTTACCAAGACCAATACAAAATCTGGTCACGCCTGCCGAAAAGTCTGCAAATGTCTCAACTCGATGCTCAATCTGGTCTGCAATCGTCTCATAGCGCACAATTGGTCCTGCAATCAACTGAGGAAACAATGCAATATATAACCCTACCTGTAAAGGATTTCTCTGTACTTTACCACGGCGACGATACACATCAATCACATAGGACATCGCCTGAAACGTGTAGAACGAAATTCCTATTGGCAATGGCACAATTGGCACTGGAATATTTGTATGCAGAAACCGGTTGATCTGTAAAACAGTAAATTCACTGTACTTAAACCACCCTAACGTGCCAATATTAACCACTACCAACAATACAAACAGCACTGTAACTACTGCCTTTTTATCCCGAAACACATCCACATATATACCAAACATCCAGTTGACTAAAATCGTTGCAATCATCAGAAAGACATATGTGGGTTCTCCCCATGCATAGAAAAAGAGACTTGCAATTAGCAAAAATATATTTTTTAACGTTCTTGTCTTTCTCAGCAATGCATAGTAAACCACAAGCACAATCGGAAAAAATACGAACAAAAAAACCTCACTTGGGAAAAGCATCTCACATTTCCTCCCGCAACGCTATCTCGCCGTCAAACACCGTCTCCGCAGGACCTGTCATATAGACAATGTTCTTTGTCCGATCCCACTCACACAGAATCTCGCCGCCTAGAACTTTCACAGTAACTTTCGTGTCTGTCAAACCGTTTAGCACACAGGCAACAACTGTTGCACAACATCCAGTTCCGCAGGCAAGTGTCTCTCCTGTTCCCCGCTCCCACACGCGCATCTGCACATTCTTTCTGTCCATAACCCGCACAAATTCCGTATTGATACGCTCTGGAAACCGCGGGTGGTTCTCAAAATGTGGTCCTTTTTTTTCTATCTCAAAATCCCTGATATCAAATTCTTCTGGTACAGTATTCAAGAATACGACTGCGTGAGGATTGCCCATCGATACACAAGTCATCCTATACCGCTTCCCGTCCACTTCGATTTCTTCATCAATGACCTGATTATTTTCAGACACCACTGGTATTTCACTTGCAGTCAAGATCGGTGCTCCCATATTGACTCTTACAGTTGATGTTTTTCCGTCCTCACCCAACACAAGCTCCAGATATTTTACCTGCCCAAAACTTTCTATTGTAATATTTGTCTGATCTGTCAAGCCGTAATCGTACACATACTTTGCCACACAGCGGATACCATTACCGCACATCTGTGCTCTTGTCCCATCAGCATTGTACATCTCCATCTCAAAACTTGCGTTCTTTCCCGGATTAATAAAAATCACGCCGTCTCCACCTATGCCAAAATGCCTGTCACTGAGCCGCCGTACAAGCTCTGGCTTTTTGTCCGTGGCAATCTGTTCCACAAAACCATTGACATAAATATAATCATTTCCACACCCATGCATTTTTGTAAATTTCATCGCTATACCTCTTGCGTGTATCAGCACGCATACCAATCAATCGTTTGAAAGTGAACTTCTTTCAAACTTTTTCCTCTCATGTTTCTGGCCAACTCCAGTTGAGCACTTCTGTGTCCCCTTCTGTGTTGTCCTCGCTAATCTGTACTGATATCAACTGCAAATCCTGAAAAGCCCTGATTGCATGTTTCTGTCCCCTTCTAATTGAAATGGAATCGCCGCGCGACAGTTTCATCAGACATCCATCCACAACAAGCTCTCCCTCTCCGTTTGCCACTGTGATAACTTCATCTTTATAACGGTGCACGTGATAGTCCTGTGCACACCCTGCATTGATAGTGACATGCTTTGTGAGAGATTTTGTCCCGTCCGCATACTGATTGTAATCATACACTTTATACTCTCCCCAGCGCCGCTCCTCATACATTGGCCGGTTATCAATATTCTCCACATAAGGCTTGATATAAGAGCTTTTATGCTTATCAGATACCAAAATACCATCTTGTCCCGCCGCAATAACTAGATTCTGTGTACCAAGTGCCACAACAGGAATTGACAACTCATTGATCACATGGGTATTGATACACTCCTCCCCCATAATCACATCTCCAATACTTTCCTCCTGCATCTCCTCAGTAAGTGTATTCCATGTGCCAATGTCCTTCCACGCACCATTATACCGAATGACAGCAAGTGCCTCCGCTCGCTCAACCACCTCATAGTCAAAACTATCTTTTTTCAGACTAGCATAGTGCTTGATAACCTCCTCAAATTCCCTGCTCTCTAAATAATTGTCTGCAATCCCCATCAAATACTTTAACTTAAAGGCAAATACGCCTGCATTCCAGAGCGCCCCCTGTTGAATCAAAGCTTTCGCTGACGCCTCATCCGGTTTTTCCTTAAATCCCGTCACACTTCCGTCCGCTCCTGGTATGATATAGCCATATTTTTCAGAGGGATAGGACGGCGTAATCCCCATTAAAACAATATCCATACCGCCCTGCTGCACCCGCTCATCCATCTTCTTAAAAGTCTCAAAATATTCCACATCTACATAAGGGTCCACTGGAAGCACAATGACCGTCTCCTCCGGATCCATCTTTTTTCTTGATTCCAAATAGGAAGCCGCAAGCACAATCGCCGGAAAAGTGTTCCTGCGCTCTGGTTCCACCACAACATCCACATCATCTGGCAACTGTCCCCGAATAGACTCCACCTGCGTAGCTGATGTCGCCACGACAATATTCGCATGGATTCCCGCCTGTGTAATTTGCCGGTACACACGCTGAACCATAGATTCGTGGCCACCGTTCGCATCACTGAGCAGTTTTAAAAACTGCTTTGACCGGATTTCATTGGAAAGGGGCCAGAGACGCTTTCCCGATCCGCCTGATAATAAAACGATATTCATACTTCTCTCCTTCCACTCTACTCACTTTAATGCCAGAAGCATCTGCGCTGTCTCAACAAGATTCGTGCCATTGTCCATACTGTGTTTTTGCAGATAGCGGTGTGCCTCCTCCTCTGTCATATTATTTCTTGTCATCAGCAGCTGCTTTGCACTCGTTATAATGGCTACCTCCTTCTCGTCGCGAACTTTCGGCTTTTCACGCCGCTTCTTTCTGCGCCGGATAATTCCCTGTGACAGCATATCAACAGTACTCACTAACTCATGCACTTTCAATGGCATTGCGAGTCCAATAATTCCATCTCCTTGCACCTCTGCCAAAACGCGCTGTGACGCCATCACCACCATCTCAAAACCCTCCGGCAGATTGCACTTTAACTCTACACAAATCATGTCTGCCAGCCGATAGCCCGCAATGACAATCCCATCATGAAACTCATCTGCATGGCTCAATGTCTGTGCGCCGGAGGTGCAGACTGCTGTCACGCCAAATCCGCTTTTCACCAGAATATTCTTAATGCTTTTCGCATCCTCAATTTTGGCAAAAGCTACTATAATATTAGTCAACTGTACACCTCCAAATCCTACAAAACTGTATACAAAGGTGTACTTATATCTTATATAAATAGGATTCAATCTCCCAGTTTGTCACCTGTGCATCATACTCTTTCCAAGCCGCAATTTTTGATGCATAATATTGTTCAAACACACGTTCTCCAAGCAATTTCCTTAAAAGCGGGTCCTTCTTCATCTCTTTACATGCTTCAAGTAAATCTGTAGGAAGTTTTCTAATGCCACGCTGTAGTGCCTCCTCCTCCGAAATCACATTGATATTATCCAGCACTTTCTCCTCTGGCTCAATCTGATTTTTAATACCATCAATCCCTGCCATCAGACAAGCTGCAATCGCCAGATAAGGATTGGCCGAAGGGTCTGGGCTTCTCAGCTCAATCCTTGTGTGTTCTCCACGAATATTTGGCACTCGTATCAAAGTGTTTGCGCCAAGTGTGCTCCACGCAATATACACAGGTGCCTCAAAACCAGGCCGCAGTCGCTTATAAGAATTGACCAGCGGATTTGTCACAGCACAAATGCCCTTGACATGCTTCATCAGTCCCCCCATAAAATAATAGGCTTCCCTGCTCAGCCCATTTTCATCGGTCGGATCATCAAAAATATTTTTCCCGTTCTTACTTAATGACATATTAATGTGCATACCAGAGCCGCAAAACTCCATTCGTGGTTTTGGCATAAACGTTCCATGCAAACCATGATGTTTTGCAATGGTCTTGACTGCAAGCTTAAAGGTCATAATATTGTCCGCCGTTGTAAGGGCCTCATCATACCGAAAATCTACTTCATGTTGAGACGGAGCCTTTTCGTGATGTGATGCCTCCACCTCAAAGCCCATATCCTCTAAAGTAAGCACAATGTCGCGTCTGGCATTCTCACCGTTGTCGAGCGGCCCCATGTCAAAAAAGCCCGCCTGCTCATTGGTATTTGTTGTAGGTCTGCCATTTTCATCTGCATTGAACAAAAAAAACTCGCACTCCGGTCCCACCTCAAAGGTATATCCCATCTCTGACGCTTCCCGCAACGCTTTTTTCAGAATATAGCGGCAGTCACTCTCGAACGGGGTGCGGTCTGCGCGGTACACATCACAAATAAAACGCGCTACTTTTCCCTGCTGAGGTCTCCATGGAAAGATTGTGAACGTACCTAAATCTGGATACAGAAACATATCCGCATTATCTGTTGGCAGCATTCCCTTAACAAGTGAACAGTCAAACATACAGTCATTGTTGAGTGCCTTTTGAAGTTGGCTTGATGTGATCGCCACATTCTTAAAGTTTCCCTCAATATCTGTAAACTGCATTCGGATAAACTCCACATCCTCTTCCTCCACCATCGCGATAATATCCTGTTTTGTATACTTTGCCATACTCTGTATTCCTTTCCCTTCAAACTTTTTTGTCAGCCCCAAAGCATATTCCGGGCATGACCTTCATACCATTATAAAAAGAACAAAAATGGAGTCGTTACATGAGCTCTAACACTAAAATCGTTGTACTTCGCTCAAAGGAAATCGTCTATGCACTTGTGCTTCTGGTTGTAAGTGTACTTATCATAATGGTTGCAGTCTCTCTTTTTATGCCTTCCAAAGACACTGCTTCCCCTGTTCCTGCCCAGAACGCAGAGGAGACGCCTGAACAGGCGCCACTGCAAAATCCTTCTCAGACCGTGCCGAACACTGCTCCTTCGACCACAACTCCAACCGGAACAAGCCAGACTTCCAGCACTGTGACTGACACAAATACAACTGCTCAAAACACTTATGTTCCTGGCATTTATTCCAGCACACTGCTGCTTGGCGCAGCAAATGTGGAGCTACAAGTTGCTGTAGACAAAAACCACATTAATTCCATCACCTTGACAAACCTTGACGAGTCCGTGACGACCTTATATCCGTTGATGAGTCCAACACTTTCGGAACTGTCAGCAGTCATATTGTCCGAACAAAGCATCGAAAATGTCAGTTATGGTGAAGAAAACCGCTATACTTCCATGCTGCTGATGCAGGCAATCACCGCCGCGCTAAACAAAGCCACCGTATCAGAAAATGCAGACCGTCCTGAAACTGGAACGCTTTATTAACTTGCTTATGCCCTTGCTTCTGCCAGCATTCTTTCAAGTTCGTTAATCTCAAAATTGTAAAGTTTATCGCAGAATTGACACCGAACCTCAACTTGCTTGCCATCGTCAATCATCTCCTGAATATCCTTTTTCCCAATGCTGATGATTGCCCGTTCCACACGCTCCCGACTACAGTCACAATAATACTGTGCTGGTATCATATCATTGATTTCCAGTCCCAGATCGCCTAGGAGAAGCTCAAGAAGCTGTTCAGGAGTATTGCCAGCATCAAGAATATTGGTCACACTGTCCATTGTCTTGAGCTTTTCTTCCAAAGCATTGATTGTCTCATCCTCCGCAAAGGGCATTAATTGAATAATGAAACCTCCCGCCTGCTTTACTGTATTATCCTTTTCCATCAGCACACCAAGCCCAACCGCAGACGGCACCTGTTCTGAAGTTGCAAAATAATAGGTGAGATCCTCCGCAATCTCGCCTGTCTGCAACTGTGTCTGACCAACATAAGGTTCTTTTAATCCCATATCCTTGATAACGCTGAGAATCCCATTTCCCACAGCACCACCCACATCCAGCTTTCCAAGTGCATTTGGCGGAAGCATCACCTGCGGTTCTAATGCAGTCCCCTTGACATTTGCATTCGCATCGGCTGTGACCGCTAGTCCGCGCACAGGACCGTCACAATGAATCTGCAGCGTCAGTCCATCTTTCTCTCCTTTTAGCATACTGCCCATCATGGCCCCCGCCGTGAGCAGCCGCCCTAGAGCAGCCGTAATCACAGGACTTAAATTATGAATGCTTCGCGCCTCCTCCACAAGTGCACACGAAGTCATTGCAAAAGCGCGAATCTGTGCATTTGCCGCCGTTGCCCGCACAATATAGTCTTTCATATCCATTCTCCTTCTATTTCATTCCTTCATTTTTTCCTGCGCAATGCAATAGATGCGCTCGCTCCTGTCCGTTACTTCACCCAATGTATCCGCATCATACGCCCCGACAAATGCCAGCCCAGAGCCCTCTATCAACGATCTCATTTCTTTTAGTGTATATCCCCGCTGGAAATGTACTTCCTGAAACCGCAAAAAGCGTTCCTGACCAGACAGTAATGCTTCTCTTTCCTTTACAAATAAAGTCAAATCATATTCATTAATACCCGTTTCCGTGTCAAAATAATTCTCCCAGATAAAGCTGCAGTTCTCTCGGTTTTCCGCAATCACACTGTCACCAATCACGGTTTCATATTTGTATCTTGTGTTAAAATCAAAGAAAAAAATCCCTTTTGGGTCTAAATAATTGTTGACCAACCGAAAACATGCCGCCAAATCTTCCTCTTTCAACAGATAGTTTAAGCTGTCACACACACTCACGACCGCTCGCACTGTCCCATACAACTCAAAAGTTCGCATATCCTGATTGAGATAAAGAATATCCTGCCCCGACTGCTCCCTCTTGCCATAGGCAATATCAAGCATCTCCTCAGAACAGTCCACACCGATCATATCAAATCCTTTTGCGGCAAGAAGCTCTGTCAATGTTCCTGTACCACAGCCAAGGTCAAGCAACAGCCCATCCTGAATCCCAAATGATTCCAGTGCCTGCACAACATTATCGCTCCACTGCTCGTAGGGAGTCTCATCCATCAGCTCATCATACACCCCAGCAAATCCTGTATATGCTTCCATTCCTATCACCTTATATTCCATAAATCAATAAATCTTATACTGGCGGTCGAAAAAACTGACCACTCAGTATCATATGATGCGCACAACCACAATCTGAAAAATCTTATATGACAATTTTTCAGATTAGAAATATGCCGCTTTGCGGTTGCGATTGGCGCGATACTCACGACAGATTTCATCTGTCGTGAGTATAATAAATATGCAAAATTCAAAAAGCGGCTTTACCAAACAAACCTATGCCCCTAACTTTAATGAAATAAAAAATCCAACCACAAGGAGCACAACACCTGTGAGAATCTCTACAATACCAATAGCACCCACTTCCATCATTATTAAAATTGCAAACGGAGACGCCACAATCAAACCAATGATCGCCCAGTAAGTAACCAGTGGATATTTCTTTAACATAAATTCAATGAGCTTTGCCACTGCGACAACACCAACTACCACACCGATTCCAAACGGCACTAGCACTACAAATGTATCCAACATCGCCGCGATATTGAAATCCTTCAGCGCATTAATAAAACTGTTGATCGTATCAATAATTGTGTTATAATAGCCAAGAATCATCATAATCATTGAGCCGCTCACACCCGGAATCACCATTGTTGCAGCCGCAATAATACCGACGCCAAAAAGCTTAATCACATTGAAAACACTAAATGAAATATCTGCGCTGGCATCACCGCCCTCACCGACAAGAGCAAAGCCAACTACCATGATAAAAAACAGCACAAATGCAAGAATCTGTGGAATCCGAATGCTGTTTCCCCTCACCCTGCTATAGATAACAGGCAGTCCGCCCAAAATCAAACCGATAAAAAACAGATTGGTCTGCAATGGAAACCGCGGAAACAACACCTCTGAAAAAATCTTTGCAAAAATCGCAATTGACAGCAGCATACCAATTCCAATTGGAACAAGCAGCGCAATTGCCTCCTTCATACGCTTGATAAAATGCGTCAACACTAAAATCAGCTTGTCATAAATGCCCATTGACACCATCATGGTCCCGCCACTAACACCTGGAATTACATTCGCAATGCCAATGACCATCCCCCTTAAAATATTTACAATTATCTCTTTCATACTTTACTCTGTAATCCTTTCTTGTTGTTTTATATTTAGAAATTTTTTTGCTTTAAAAATGTTGCAAGAAACGCAAGCATCTTGTCCATCTCCTCATCTGTCCCAATAGATATTCGTAGGTAATTGGCAATGCGAGGCTTGTTCCAATGTCGAACATATATTTCATTTTTGCGAAGCGCTTCAAAAATTTCCTGTGCAGGAACTGTTTTGTGCGCAGCAAAGATAAAGTTCGTCTTGGAATCGCCAAATATAAAGTCAAGTTTTGCAAGTTCCATTTTGATGCGTTCCCTCGTCGCAACTATCTTCGCAATATTTTCCCTAAAATATACCTCATCTGCCACTGATGCTACGCCCGCCGCAATTGTCAACGTATTCATTGTATAAGAATTGAAGGAAAATTTCACATCATTTAAATACCGGATTAATTTCGGACTGCCCATTGCATAGCCAATGCGCATCCCAGCCAGAGAACGCGACTTTGAGAAAGTCTGCACCACAAGCAAATTATCATACTTTTTAATGAGCGGTACACAGCTTGAACCACCAAAATCCACATACGCCTCATCAATTATAACAACCGAATCTTGATTCACCGCAATAATCTCCTCAAGGACTGACTTTTCTGCCATCACCCCCGTCGGCGCATTGGGGTTTGCAAGAACAATGCCACCATTTTGTCTTTTGTAATCATCTTTCCTGATGCAAAAATTTTCATCTAATGCCTGACATTCATAGGGTATCCTATACAAATCTGCCCATACATCATAAAAGGAATATGTGATATCTGGGAACAAAATCGGCTTCTCGGAATGAAAAAAAGTTAGAAAAGACATAGCAAGCACATCATCAGAACCAACACCGACAAATACTTGATTGCTGTCAAGTCCATAATATTGTGCAAGTATATTCACAAGCGCAGACACATCTGGGTCAGGATATTTGCGCAGTATCTCACAGTCAAAGTTTCGTATCACTTCGGCGACACCCGGCGCAGGAGGATATGGATTTTCATTGGTATTTAACTTGATTACATTTCGATCTTTGGGCTGTTCCCCCGCCACATAAGGCACTACTTTCCGCACATAATTTTCCCAGTTCATTACAGTCTGCCACTCCTTTTTGATTTGTTTTGTTCTATCTGCCAAAACAATAATCTCATCATAACAAATTTTGGAAGTTTATGCAATGTCTGTTGACTCCAAAAGAATTTCATTCTAGTATTAAAATATAGTATATTTTTCCAGAAATATGAAATCCTTATACTAAAGCGGAGGTTCAATATGTATTATCTCAAGATTTTTGTCAAAACTTTTTTGTCGCTTTTTGCCATAATGCGTGTCACAGGAATGTCAACAAAAAATCCGTGCTCATTCATTCTATTTTTAATTCTGTTGTATGTATTTACAAAACTTCACAGTGACCGGGTTGAAAGCCACATTGTTTCTGGGGATATGACCCTTTCCGTCCTCATCAGTGTGCTTTTTAGTACTTTTACAATCTCAGCAACCTATCAGACAATATTGGGGGACATGACAAGCGTACTCTTCTGCGCTGGCATTTTGCTCTTAACAGGAATTGGACTTTTGATGATCTATTACTATCTGACCATCTGGTTTTTGCAATCGGCATCTAGTGTGACACTCATTGGCTCCGGCTACTCTTACGCGTGGATTCCTTACATGGCAGCTTTTATCTGCCTTCTGTGCTGGCTGCCTTATTTTCTGTATGAATATCCTGGTGTGATGACCCCGGACAGCATCAATCAATATGCCCAGATTATTGGCGCCTATCAATTAAGCAATCACCACTCTATTGTGCACACAGCACTCATTGGCATGTTCTACAATATTGGTCTTTCACTTACAGGAAATTTGCATACAGGGCTTGCGCTGTACACAATTGCACAGATGGTTTTTATGGCACTTTCTGCTGGATATGTCGTTCGGACGTTGCAAAAAGCAGATGTTATCACGCCCGTAGTACTTCTGACAATAGGCTTTTATGCATTGATGCCTTACAATGGCGTGTATGCTGTCACCATCTGGAAAGATATCCCCTTTGCAGGCTGCATGACAATTTTTGCCGCCTCCTTGATGCGGTTCTTGTTGCGGGGTAGCTTCGCCGCCTCCTCCGACACCATTCCAAAACTGCGAATTAGTGAATATTTTACCCTGCTAATCCCCTATGTTCTGTCGGGCACTTTGCTCTGCCTTCTGCGGACAAATGGGTGGTATGTCTTTGTGATATCTGTTCCGTTTATTTTAATTGCATATCGCAAGTGGCTTAAAGTGATGCTTCCCGTTCATCTAATCATACTGGTGTTTGTCCTGTTTGTGAAGTATCCTGTCATGCATGTATACGAAATTCCACAGACAGACTTTGTTGAATCACTATCCATTCCTGTGCAACAAATTGCCCGTGTCATTGCAAACGGAGAGTCTCTCACAGAGAGTGAAGCTGCCTATGTTCAGCAACTAATGGATTTAGATCAGATTTCGATTGCCTATCAGCCTGATTGTTCAGACAATATCAAAAATTTAATTCGCCAGAAAGGAAATTCTTTTCTCGAATCAGACAAAGCCGAATTTTTTAAAATGTGGTTCTCCATTGGCATAGAACACCCAAAGGCATACTTTGATGCATATGTGGCACAGACAAATGGATATTGGTATCCTGATGTGGACTATGAAGTGGGACTGGCAGACGGCATCTATCCAAATGAATTTGGACTTAATTGGCAACCTATTATCCGCGGAAATATCATTATAAAAATAAAAGAACTTTTATTCAAGTTCCCTAAAATAATACCTTTATACGGACTATTGTGGAGTATGGGATTTCTGTTATGGCTGATACTATTGCTTGCCGCGCTCAGCCTGCGCATGGGCAAACCTGCAAGTGCGCTGGTCTGTCTTCCCTTTCTCCTGCTTATAGTTACGCTGTGTATCGCAACCCCAGTCGCGACGGAATTTCGGTATGTGTACGCCGCCTTCTATGCATTGCCATTGCTTATTGTGTCTCCTTTTGTATGGGAACCAAATCGATAAAACTTTAATGTCATAAATTATAGATCTGTAAAAAAGGATCTATAAAATTTTAAAGTTTTTTGTATTAGAATAAAGCAAAACCGTCGAGAGAAACATAAGGATATAGTAAAATTCAAACAACCTGCAGGAGATGTCAGAGGACAAACAAAATCCCTGAAAGCTTTATACGCGGCTCGCGAAAACAAATTCATAATGCATGGGCATTGTATCAATCAATGTCCACGCCGTCCCATAAAATCGATCACAAGTCCTGTGAGACAGGTATCATCATACTTTGTTCCCGCATAGACTTCCTCGATGGTAAATTGAAAATGGATCTCTACGCTGTCTGCCGCCTTGATAGCGTCAAATGGCAGTTTGAAATATTGGGGATTGATAATATCCTCCAGTTCCAGGTAAGCATAGGGGTGGTCTTCCACACACATCAGCAGTCGCTTGACACGACCGTTTTCCTTCCAGATTTTTTCGTTTTTGGCATATCCGTTAACAATGCAGATCTGGGTGTAACGCATATACCCGTCGTAGATGTCCGGCTCAATGTCACCCTCCAAAAAGATAACGGTTCCTGCGGTGTGGTCGTCATTGTATCCGCAGCTCGATATAATTCGTATGCTCTCGCCGACTCCACTGCCTTCCACGCCCTCTGCCCACGCGTGTTCTCGACCTGAGCAGTAATCTAAATTGTCTGCAGAATATTTCCCGTCTGCAGAGAAAAGCGTCGAGGAGGCGTTAATCTCATTTTCGCCTACCGCCATTGCACAGAACTCGCCACAGGGGATATGCCACTCAGGAAAACCGTAGTCTGGCGCATCATCACTATGCTCAAATGAACAAAACTGATCATCATCTTCAGCATTTTCTCCATAGAAAAAGCTGCCCACTTCCGGCGTTAGTGTGAGCGGTGTATCGGGAAAATTCACGATAGGTTCACTACTGTAGTAGTTTGGAATCTCCGCTGTATTCCAATCAGACTGTTCTGCATATGTTTTGAGGGAATCCGCCATTTCCGAAGGTGTATCCTGAGAGGTTTCATAACAAAGATAGCCTGTCTCTGCGCAGTCCACAAAGACCTCCTTTTCCAAAATAACAGTTCTGTTACTGAAATAGATTCCCCACAATTCAGAATTGTCCGCAAATGCACGCTCATGAATGGTAAGCGGAGCAGTGGAAGCCGTTTCGGACATGCTTTGTTTCTCAAAAGTCACATCTGTGAGCCCGCAGTTCTCGAAACAGTGCGCACCGACCGAGACGATATTCGGGGAGATTTTCAGCCGCGGACTGTAATTTCCCAACGGAATATTCTGAAAAGCGTTTGGAGCAAACTCTGTCACGACAGCGCCGCCAAGCTGTTCTGGAAAGACAATTTCCCTCCTTGGTTGAAAAATCTCCGCGTAATCCTCATGAAAGCCTGTAATGACAGCATAAGAGCTACCATCTGTGCGAGTTTTAACTTCGTAATCATACAACTTTTCTATAAGTTTGTCATGTATGTCAGATTCTGTTTCTATTTCTATCTCGGCTTCCGTGCTATACTGTTCGAAAGCCGTTTGTTGTTCTATTACTGATGCAGGCGTAGACGGATCTTCTGCTGTTTCATTTTTTCCACAAGCAGTCATTAGTATTGTAAGCATAAAAATAGTTGCCTTCCATTTATATTTTTGCAAATCAATTCCCTCCTTAGAAATTTTAACAATTAACTTTGCAGAAGACAAGTCCGTATTCCTCTCCCCATTGATTATACACCTTAAAAACTGTAAACAATAACTTTATCATTTCTTTCTAAAAACCAAGGAAAGTACATAACAATTCACTGTATAAGGCTTGAAAAAATACAGAATATTAATAGAGCACTGCAACATATTCAATCTGGTCCTCATAAATATCAAAAGCAATAATATTTTCATTTGTTCTATGATGTGTCATATAATACCTTCCATCAATTTCTGTAATGTAATATGGCGTTCCGCGCGACACACCAAATTGATCATAAATCTCCTCATAAGTCCCACTCGCAAGGTTCTCAAGATTGTCCGTTCTAAGAATGGTCGCAAAATCCTGATTTTCCTGATTGTCCGTTGACACTGTAATATAATAAAATTTTCCAATCTTTATCAACTGCACCATTCCAGCAATCTGGTCTGCCACTGGATATTCCGCAGTTATTTCAAATCCATCACCGCTGCTATTGATTATCGCCTTGAGAATCTTTTGATTATTATGCCCTGACACAAAATAAAATTCGTCCTCTATCATTGTAAATGAACGCACATAAACACCAAAAAGTGCATCTATTTTTAAAATTTTTTCTATATAAAGCGAATAATATCCTTTTGGGTCAGGCACATCTGATTTTTTTATGAAATACATTTCTCCTGTGATAGAACTCCACGCTAAAAACATTTCACTTTTCGCATCATATTGTACAAAATGCGGACGCATTCCAATATTTTCAAGCGTTTGCGTATGCACATAATCATTTTGTATTTTCTGAAATACCAACAAGCGATTATTTTCTGTGTCATCAACAAGAAACATCACACCGTCTGAAGCAATTGTGTGTGCATAATGAACTTCATCTGTTAATACGTTCCACTGATTTAATGGATCTGTGAGATTTTCATTATAGATTATCTGGTTGTGATAACAGTCTGCGATAAAATAGGTATCATCAACTTTTGTGATATATGTCGCTACATTTAATGTGTCATATGTATTTTTCTGCCCACAAATTACAGGTTCCGACAGCATTCCTTCATAAATGTTGTCTGTCAAGTCATTATTGTTCTTAGTCTGTTCCCAGATAATCGTCTGTGTTTCTTTTTTCTCAGTGCAAGCTGACAAAAATACTATTATAATGAAGATCACACTTACAATGTATCTTTTTTTACTCATAAAATCTCCCCATGCTGTCTCTAGTAGCTCAAATAGAAAAAATAATTTTCTATTATTATAACACTCATCTTCTCTTTGATACAAGTGCCCAATTTTACAGTATTTTTGCTATATTTTGACAAAATTTATTGTAACTTTTTACGTTATTTGTGAATGAATTGTGAACGTATCGTAAATATAAAGTAAATATAAAATGAATAAATTTTCTATTTTTCTATTGACCTTTGCAAAAATTTATGTATAATAATCACTTGTAAGGCACAACAGGAATAAAAAACAAAAACCTTATTCCTGAAATTTATTTTAGCACTACATAGTGCACGCGCAATTGCGCGACATGGAGGAAAATTATTATGAAAAAAAGAATTTTAGCTACAATTATGACACTTACATTAGGCGCAGCAATGCTTACAGCATGTGGTTCATCAGCAGATGATGTAACTGCTCCTGTTGAGACAGGTGTAGTTGATACAACAACTGCTCCTGTTGAGGAATCTACAACACCTGCTCCTGAGGCTACTACAACAGAAGCAAACGATACTGAAACAACTACAGATGGGGCTGGTACTGAGGTTTCTACAACGGAGGAAGCTACAGCCGACGAGACTTCTACTGACACAACTACAACAGAGGAAGCTGCTACTGATGCGACTACAGAAGAACCTAATACAGAAGTTTCTACTACTGAAGAAGCATCCACAGACACTACAGCTGAAGCTGCAAACTAATAAACATCCTACTTACAGCGAGAGTGCATACTATAACAACATTTAGTTTCTTATGTACTTTCACAATTGAGTAGGGGAAAGTTACTTTCCCTATCAGCCCAGCAAAGAATCTCCATTAGGCCACAGCAAAATGGAGATTCTTTTTCTGTATAAAAATATTTTTATTACAGCAGTTTACAAGTTTTGGTAAAAATTATATTTTTATGGTTTCGCATTGAATAAATATTCAATTTTCCTGTATTTTGCAGACGATAAAGTTCATATTTATTACATTTTAAACAGCAAATTGGGTAAATTTTAAAAAGCTGTAAAATGGGAGTTTTATTATTAATATGCTTAAAATGGGAGTTTTTCTATTTTTATACTATCAGCTTTTGCAGGTTCATGGCAGCAATTTAAGCCTTACTTAAAATTGATAATAAAAGGCGAAAAGTTAATTTTCAAGCTTTTCGCCTTTTATTATCATAGAAGATTTGTATTCACAGATCTTTTTTCACAGTCTCTCTTTTCTTCGATTATCAAACCTATATTTTAATTGTTTTTGTTATTGGAAATCTGTCTTCCTTCATGATCCATATAATACTGTTCTCTATAAATCAGTTCAGAAACTGGTACAAACTGATAGCCTGCATCTTTTAAAGTTATGATAAGAGTGTCTAAAGCTTCAGCAGTATATTTGGCACCATTATGACAAAGAATAATTGATCCATTCCCAAGATGCTTATTTTGTGTAACTTCTTTTATAATAGATTCTACCCCATAATCTTTCCAATCAAGACTGTCCACATCCCATTGAATTGGATAATAATTACATTTTCTGGCAACTTTAATTAATTTGGAGTCATAATCGCCATATGGCGGTCGGAACAAGAACATATCATATCCTGTGAGTTCTTTGACTTTATTATGCACAGACATAAGTTCCTTCTCCTTTTCAGAATCGGATATCTGACTCATATTTTTGTGATTTTGGCTGTGGTTTCCTAGATCGTGCCCCTCAGCAAAAATCATCTTGACATCATCAGGGTAGGAGTCCACCCACCCCCCTGTCATAAAAAACGTCACTTTCACATCATGCTTTTTTAATATCCCCATTATTTTTTCTGTATCTTCATTTCCCCACGCCGCATCGAATGTCAATGCAATCTTTGGTTCTTCTGTCTGCACGCAATAAATTGGCAACTCTCTGCCCCCTGCAGAGGAGCTGGTGGGCAGAATCGTGCCTTCTTCCCTGTATCGCACTCCCAAAAGCCCTGCCAGCACAAACATTGCCACTGCCAAAGTCATAGTTTTTCTTGAAATATGAATTTCCTGTAAATATGCATTGATTTCCCGCAAGTATTGAATCAATACACCACTTGTCTGTGAATCATGAGCATCATTACTTCTGCCAAGCATAAACTGCCCTCATTATTTTTTATAAAATATATTAAAATAATATGATTTGTATGACAATGTTTAAGGGCGTTTTGCTCATATTTATTGTAGTAGTTCAACCATGCCCATTCATAAATTGCCGGTTTATATATTCTGACAGTTCCAAATATTTCTACAGCTTATTTCATATTGGGCATTTAGAATCTACAAAGTGTTTTATATAAAAGCTCTTTATAGTATTTTATCGATTCAATTTCGCATGGCTGAGCTGTTAGGAATTGTAGGAAAATAAGTGATGCAGATTGCGTAGGATATTTCTTCGAGGAGGTATGTCAAAAAACGTAGGCGTAGCGGGCTGCGGCGAGGCTTTTTGGCATGCATAATCGGAGAAATAGCCAAGTCAAGATGCGTCAGTTATTTTTCTATAGTTCCTTACTATTTATTATAAGTTGTTGGTTCGATTACAAAGTCTGTCAAGCACATCAAAATAGGTCTCAAATGTTTTTTTGCAACACGTAGGATTAGAAATTTCTATTCCTTCTACACATAGCCCAATCAACGCAAACGCCATTGCCATGCGGTGATCTTCGTATGTTTGGATTACTGCTGGCTGTGGCACACCTGGATGGATGGTAATGGCGTCCTGTTCCTCCTCGCAGGAAATACCAAGACGCAAAAGCTCTGTCACAATAGCATGAATACGATCTGACTCCTGTAATCGAATATGACCAATATTTTCAATACGAACAGTACTGTTCACAAAAGGCGCAAGCGCTGCAAGCGTCATTGCCTGATCAGAAAAATCCTTCATGTCTACAGTGATACCTTTTAATTTGTTATCCGCAATCCCTCTTATTTCAATTCCATCAGGGGTATCATTAACAATGCACCCCATTTGCGATAACAATTCTAGAAACTTCAAATCACCTTGCATACATTCCCATGTAACATTTTTAACTACAGTTCTACCTCCTGTAAGTGCTGCTGCTGCGTAAAAATAACAAGCGGCTGATATGTCTGGTTCAATCTGATAGCATCTTGCGGTATAAGAAATCCCACTTTTCATATAATATTTTTCGCCATCAAAATTCACTACTGCACCAAACTGCTCCATCATTTTACGCGTAATTCGTATGTACGCGCCATCTTTTCGCGCGCTTGTAACTTCAATGCAAAGTCCTTGTTTTATCATAGGTGAAATCAACATCAATGCACTTAAAAATTGTGTGCTCTCGCTGATATCAATCTTTACACTGCACATTTTATTTGCAGGCTCTCTTCCACCTATTCCTTTGACACGAACAGGTAGAAATCCTTCTTTTTCCAGATAAACAATCTCTGCCCCCAATTCTGTCAATACCTGAAAAAGTGGCTTCATCGGTCGTTTTTTCATCTGTTCTGAGGCATTTATCACAAAGGTTCCCTCTGCCATAGCGAGCATCGCCGTTAAAAACCTTGCCGCAGTACCAGCACTACCCACATTGATTTCTCCTGTGGTGACAGGGATTTTTCCATTTAAACCCTCCACTGTGACTGTTTTTGCGTCTTCATCAACCTCCAACTGAAATCCAAGGGATTTTAATGAATCAAGAAAGTTTCTCGAATCCTCACTGAATAGTACCCCTTTTAATATTGTTGTTCCATCAGCAAGTGCTGCCATCAACAGTGCCCTGTTTGTCATACTTTTTGAACCCGGCACCTCCACAACCCAGTCAACAGGAACATCTAATTTTTGTACTTTATATGTTTCAATCGTCATGATATCATTCCCTCCTTATTTTATTCTGTCGCAGTATCAGATTCTTTCGTATCAAGTCTATCATACTCCCCTATTTTTCACAAGAAACTATTTCATCACAAACAACTCATGCAACGCTCGCGTGGCTGCCACATACAAGAGTTTTGCCAACTTAGGATTCTCCTTATAGCTCTTCAAATCCGGCTTCCACAAAAGCACGCAGTCAAATTCAAGCCCCTTTGTTTCTGGCACTGTTAACACCATCACCCCCTTACTAAATCCGCTCTTATCCGAATCTGTCAACGATATTTGATTACTGAGGCGCCTAACTACACTTTCTTTCTCCTCATTAGAAAAGCAAATGACTGCCATCGTCTCATATCCTTTTTGCTGCATTTCCGTTAAAATATCCACTGATATGCCCGCTGCTTCCTCCTTGGAGATACTCTCTATAAAATGAACTGGTGCACCATGTCTAATAACAGGTTCAATTTTATACGCTCCTCTTGAAGCGCTGGTCAGTATTTCTCCAGCAAACTCTGAAATCTCAATTGTATTGCGGTAGCTCTTTGCCAACACGCAAAACCGGTCTGCGCTACCGGCAAAGATTTTCCTGCGCATGTCGTTCCACTCATTCATGCCGCATTCATAGTTGACATTCTGCGATACATCTCCCATAATAGTAAAATAGCATTCTGGCAGTATAGTACGCAAAGCATAATAGACAATGGGACCAAAATCCTGTGCCTCATCAATAAAAATCTGTCCAAATTCTTCATCTGGTTTTCTCTGCAATGCTCTGTAATAAATAATAAGCATTGCCGCAATATCATACACATCAAAAATGCCTCGCGAAATCTGTTCCACAACTGGCGCCATATTGATGTAATACACATTTCCATAGACCTCCAAAAATTGCAGATATAGATTTACCACAGTTCCTTTATAGCAATGGTTTGAAAAATAATTTTTGTACTGAGCAAGCTTTTTCTTGTATATGTCAATCTCCTCACGACCTTGGCACTGTAGCTTAATGCGAGTGCGCAGCCGTTCATCAAGTGTTACCAAAAGTCGATTGATAGAATAATTAGGGTTTCCCTTTATAAAACCATCATTGTTTTTCTGTGACAGCAGCATACCAAGTTCCTCATCATACACCACACAATTGCCAAGGATATGTTCCCGTAACCGTTGCATATGCTGTTCTAACTCTGATGCAAACAACATCTTACTCTTCCATGCAAAGTTTGACGACGGAGAAATCACCTTATATTTTTTCTTCCATTCCTTCTTCAATAAATGGACCAACAGCTCATCCACGCGCATATGTTTCACATCATACACTTCTAGCTCTGGCAACCCGCCTGTAATGTAGTCAATCAAAATATCACTTCCACCTACAATACAAAATTCATTGGAAGTAAAACGCTCCTTGTAATTGTACATAATATAAGAAATTCGATGCATTGCTACTGTTGTCTTCCCACTACCGGCAACCCCTTGCACAATAATGTTGTGAAATGGACTTTCTCGTATAATCCCATTTTGTTCTTTTTGGATTGTTGCAATAATATCACCGAGTACCGCATCTCTGTTTTTGCTCAAATACTTCACTAACAACTCATCATTTGCTGCCACATCGCTATCGTAAAAACCTTGCAGATGCTCTTTTTCAATATCATATGTTCGTTTCAAACTTAGGTCAATGCGATATTCACGCCCCTTGCCGTCGTTTTGACTATCAGGAATGCTGTAAGTCCCTCTGCCCAATTCATTCTCATAGTACACAGTTGAGATTGGAGCCCGCCAATCCACAATTTCTACATCAGTCTTATCGCGCAGGACACCATGCTTCCCAATATAGATTGACTCAAATAATCGCTCGTCCAGATTGCGATAATCAATCCTGCCAAAAAAGGGCTTCTCATATGCTGCCTGATTTTTGTTTAATTGATTTAAACTGTGTTCTTCAAGACTGCGAGAAGTCATCATCTGGTCATAAAGCTCCACATTACCGCTCTGCACCTCATCAAACAACATCTTTGTCTCCTTATGGCGTTCCTCATACTGCTGTTCATACTCCGCTATATTTGCGGCAATGAGCGCCCTGCATTCCTTTAAATGCGCCACTTCCTGTTGCCATTCTTTGCTCTCTGTCATCTTGTGCTCCGACATATCGTACCCATACCTTTCTAAGAACTTTTGTTCTTTCCCATTTACTGGATTTGCATACGTACTTCCCATTTCGGGGTTACGTATTGTGATTGTTCTGTTGCAATTTTATCATGCTTTATAATACAATAAAACTCCCTTTGGGTGTGCGTGTGCATAAAAATAATGCCAAAGACACGTGTTAAGACCATCTGTATTATTTTTGCACGACAGAATTCGGTAACTATTCACGCCCCATCTGATTTTAGCGGGGAACACTCATAGCAACGATTCGTGGCGACATTTAAAATTTTGCTTCACAAAAATGCCCCCTCAATCCTGAATCATATTTTCACGGAATACGCAGTACATACACATTCCTAACCCGTGAAAAGCAACAATTGATGCACACAAAATGCCACAAAGCAGGCATTTTGGCGCCGACTCCGAGGCCATGCAGCAAGTGCATGGTGCGGGTGTGAAAAGTAACCAAACTGTAATCTTATTATATAATTTAATAAAAAAATTACTAGACTTATATTTTCAATTATGATATAGTGTTATATAGAGTTGTAATAAAAAAGCACTTTAGCTGTCTAAAGTGTTTTTTTGTACATAAAACCATATAAATTAAATACTTTCGTCAATAAGAACCCCCCCTAACATCATGCCGTTGCTTCATAAGTTCTTAATTCATTATAATTTATCCAATACCCACATGATTAGTCTGTTCCAATATTTTTTACATCTGAATCATGCGTCGTTTTAACATTTTCCTTTCATAGGTCTGCGCATAAAATCAGAGCGTAGACCATATAACAGACTTACGCCCCTAATGTTGCCTCCGATTATTTTTTACAAGTTGCTTATTAGCGGAAGTCCTGCCTCCTGAGCTGTAATTCCTGCATTGTACACTTTTTCGGATTTTCAATATAATCTGGAAATCAGACCTTTTCAAATTTTCTTGCTTTATCATAAAATGTGCTCACCGACAGGCTGCATGCTTTCGCCGCCTGTTCTAATGTCAGTTCCTTATTCCTCCACTGCTTATGTACCTCGTAAAAGTTGTTCGGTAAAGGAATCGCTGGTCTTCCAAACTTCACGCCCCTTGCTTTTGCCGCTGCAATCCCCTCTGCCTGTCTTTGTCTAATATTGATGCGTTCATTTTCCGCAATATAGCTCAGTAGCACAAGTACGATATCACTGATAAATGTTCCCAGCAGGTTTTTGTCCCGTCTGGTATCAAGGATTGGCATATCAATCACAACGATATCCGCCCCCTTTTCTTTTGTGATAATTCGCCACTGCTCATTCAAATCTGAATAATTTCTCCCCAGGCGGTCAATGGACTTCACAAATAGGACAGAATTGTTATCTAGTTTCCGCAATAATTTTTTATATTGTGGTCTGTCAAAATCCCTTCCCGACTGTTTTGTTTATCCATATAAATCTGTTTTTCTGAAATGCCCATCTCTTTCAGTGCGATCAACTGCCTGTCCTCATTTTGCTCCCTGCTACTGCATTTCATATACCCATAAAACTTCTGTCCTTCCATGTCATACCTCCATAATCCTTTATTTTCATTGACTGCCACATTACCAAATAGCAAATCTACTTTTCCTAAAGCAGTAATTATAACATATATGGATATGGTCATTCATTGTGAACTACCCATTGTCTAAAGCCAATGGGCTTCCTGCTTCATCAACCTCG